>OGON01000155.1_pt1 | contig 57829 bp, 44 predicted proteins | sample 1552671 | NCBI WGS metagenome assembly OGON01 (sample SAMEA2580136, study PRJEB22360) | human gut metagenome | biome: human gut; feature: human-associated habitat; material: faeces | place: Denmark | collected 2008/2010 | reverse complement strand
GAATGCGTCCTTTCCCATTCAGAAGGACGATCTGATCATTATAAACCCCAACATTCTCCACACAGAGGTTTCTCTGGGTTCTCCGCCACTGGAATATATTACACTCGGTGTCGAAGGATTAAGCTTTTCTTTTAACAATAACCAGGATTATATGACTTTTAACTGTAAAAAACATAAAAATGATTTTCTTTTTTACTTCAGTTCAATGTTGACAGAACTTGAAGAAAAAAAAGAAGGTTATCTTGATGTATGCCAGGATATGCTGGAGATTCTTACCATACGCCTTCAGAGAATCACAAACTCCGCATTTGAGATCATGGTATCCCAGCCTCCAAACAGGGAGTGTGCCAAAATTAAACGATATATTGATTTCAACTATCAGGACAATATCTCTCTGGACTCACTTGCTGAGATGGCACATTTGAACAAGTATTATTTTGTTCATGTTTTTACAAAATGCTATGGTCTTTCCCCGATCACTTATCTGAATGAGAGGAGGATTGAAGTCAGTAAGGAACTTTTGAGAAGTACCGACCACTGCATCGCAGATATCGCACATCTTTCCGGTTTTTCTTCTCAGAGCTATTTTGCACAGAGTTTTAAGAAAAGCTGTAATATGACAGCCGGCGCTTATCGTAAAATGATCAAGAGAACTCAAAAAGAAGCCACAGGTTCCTGAACCTCTGGCTTCTTCGTCTTTTGCTGTTATATCAAAAAATCCTCTGAGCGGATGCGCACTCGCGTGTCTGAAAGATGTCAGCAGAGCTGACCATACTTCATTCTTATCTTCTGCGAAGAAAATCCGGAATCTGAATGTCCTTTACCTGAACATTACTTTCCGGTGTCTTAAGCTTTCCAAGTGATGGCGTGATCGGTCTGATCTGGGGATTCGACACATTATTCCTCTGGAACATACTTCCTGTCGTCATCTCCGGAACAGGAACCTCATCAAAATCTGACACCGCCTTTTTTCCATTGCCTACAGAAGGCTGTGTAGCTGTAGCTGTATCAAGTCCGGTTGCAATTACAGTAATGCTGGCTTCATCTGTGTATGTATCATCATACATTGCACCAAAGATGATATTTGCCTCATCGCCAGCCAGCTCCTGTACATAACTCGCAGCATCATTTGCATCCATAAGAGAAATATCTCCGGAAATATTAATAATAACATGAGATGCCCCTTCGATCGTAGTCTCCAGAAGAGGACTGGATACAGCCTGTTTCACTGCCTCCAGGGCCTTGTCATCTCCCTTGGCATGTCCGATACCGATATGCGCAATTCCCTTTCCAGTCATAACTGTCTGAACATCTGCAAAATCAAGATTGATCAGTGCAGGAAGGTTAATCAGGTCAGTAATTCCCTGAACCGCCTGCTGTAATACTTCATCCGCTTTCTTAAGTGCCTCGGGCATTGTTGTTCTGCGATCCACAATCTCAAGAAGCTTATCATTCGGAATAACGATCAGTGTATCAACATTCTGCTTCAGCTTCTCAATACCTGCCAGCGCATTATTCATACGCGTCTTAGACTCAAAACGAAACGGCTTTGTCACAACACCTACTGTCAGGATCCCCATTTCCTTTGCGATTCCTGCAACAACAGGCGCTGCACCTGTTCCTGTACCGCCTCCCATACCGCAGGTAACAAAAACCATATCCGCACCCTGTACTGCCTGTTTCAGATCCTCTGCATTCTCTTCTGCAGCCTGCTGCCCAACCTGAGGCTGTGCACCGGCACCGAGTCCCTTGGTCAGCTTCTCACCAATCTGGATAGTCGTAGGTGCTTTACAAAGCGACAGTGCCTGCTTGTCCGTATTTACTCCAACAAACTCCACACCGCCAATCGTCTCTTCCACCATTCTATTTACCGCATTGTTACCTGCACCACCAACACCGATCACTATGATCTTTGCAGCAGATTCAGCTTCATTCGTCATAATTTCTAACAAGAGTATTTCCTCCTTCTCATATCTATATCATAACCAAATTTGCTTACAGCCTGGCCACGAGAGCCCCAGTATTTAACCGTATTTCCTATATCATATAGGTTTTTACGAAATTAATCAAGCCTATTTTAGAAATTCATCGAAATTTTAAAAATTCGGTAATATATTTATATGAGCCAAGGGACAAATTGACATAAAATACATGCTTGCATGTATTTTATGTCTATGGGTCCCGCAAAACATGAGCAAGTAGCCATTTTCGAAGAAAAATGAGCGGATTGCTCATGTTTTTCGGATTTTGGGAGCGCGAAACGCGGAAAAATCCGAAGGCATCATGGGGTCAAATGTTTTTGACCCAAACATCATTTATATACAAGCTAATCAGAACAGGAACAAAGTGGGCAACTCATGCAGGGCTCTGAACAGTTACCTCACATCATTTTAGAATATAGGCTCCCGTATATGGATCAATGTATCCGTAACCATCTGTAATAATTCCCCCATTCTCATCCGTATACTGATATCCGTCTACATTCGGAGTTGTATTTCCTGCTGCATCTGTGTAGATTCTGTTTCCATTTTCATCTGTGGAAAAGCTTCCGTCCGATTCTGTATAGACAGGTCCATCCGTCTGCGTCTCACTTTCCGTCTCTGCACCCTGCGATTCTGTGCTTTCGGATTTCTGGTCCCCGTCTGCATCCGCATCCTGCAATGAATCCTTCTGCTCCACCTCCAGTGCCTGCTCTGTCTCCCCCTGCTTAAAGGTGATGGTCTGTGCATCCATGGTAAAGTCCTCCATATGAAGAACCCCTTCCATTCCCTTTACTTTTTCATATACAGATTTCAGCGCGGCTATCTTTTCCTCCATATCCGAACTGCTTCCAAGCTTTACTCTCATTTTCTCAAAGTACAGAATGATTTCCTGATCTTCATCAAACTTTATTTCTTTGGGACTTAATCCGTTTTTGTTCAGTATCCGCGAGATACCGACGATCTCTTCAAACAGAGCCCCTGTCTTCGTTTCCTCCGCTGTACTTTCCTCTGTTTCAACGCCTGTTTCTACAACCGGAAGCTTCTCATAACGCTGCGGTTTTTTTATAGAAACGCCGGAAATTTTCGGAATATTCTCCCTGAGCTTCTTGGAAATCTCCACAATCAGTCCATCCATATCATAATAAACATAATCCGTACCACTAAGAAAATACCCTACTTCCGGCTTTTCATATACACGGATTTCCACCCGGAAGGGAGTCTGCATCGTTACTTCCACAGAGCTTAAAAACGGGAGCTCTTCCTGGACTTTGGAATCATCCTTATATTTCCAGAGCAGATACAGTGTATTTTTGCAGAGACCATCCTGCATCACAGCATTCTGAATATCTTTTGATGTATAAATAGAATTGCCGGAAACGACTACCTCCTGCACTCTGAAAAGGCCAAAAACCACAATTGCCGCCAGTACCAGCATTCCTGCAAGCACCCCCATGATTCTGCCCTTTCTGTTTCGCCTTTTTCGATAGGTTATTTCTTTCATTCTTTCACCTGTACCTTTTATACGTCCTCACATTTTTCTATGTCGGCCCCCAGCTGCCTCATATCCCGGCAGATATCTTCATATCCTCGCTCAATATAATGACAGTCTTCAATCAATGTTTTCCCCTGAGCCGCAGCCCCTGCCAGTACAAGCGCTGCACCGCCTCGCAGTTCAGGTGCTTTTACTCTGGCCCCATGAAGCATACGCACACCGTGGATCCTTGCATCACAGTTTTTCACTTCAATTTCCGCACCCATTTTGATAAGTTCCTTTGCTGTACGGAAACGACATTCAAAAACTTTCTCCCGTACATGGCTCTCTCCATCTGCCAGACATAATGCCGCCATCAGCTGTGATTGCAGATCTGTCGGGAATCCCGGGTGCGGTGCTGTGTCAACCACAGGCAGTATGCCTCCTGCTCCTCTTGCATCTACTCTGATATCATCCGATGCGACAGATATCAGGGCACCCATCCGCACAGCCGCAGCAAAAACACTTTTCAGCTGGACTGCCGGTGCACTCTTTAATATGCAGATTCCTCTTGTGGCAATTGACGCCATCAGATAGGTACCGGCAACGATCCTGTCAGGCATCAGGCAGAATTCACTGTCTGACAGCTTTTCGACTCCTTCAATTGTAATCTTTCCAGTGCCGGCTCCCTGTATCCTGGCTCCTTTACCATTTAGAAATCTGCAAAGCTCCTCGATCTCCGGTTCCCTCGCACTGCCCAGTATTTCTGTCGTTCCTTTCGCAAGTACGGCAGCCAGGATGATATTTTCTGTAGCTCCGACACTTGGAAATCGCAGACGTATCCTTGTGCCGACAAGCTCTTCTCTCTTTCCTGAAAGGTATTCACATTCTTCGCAAATCTTTGCCTTCATCTGATGCAGAGCGTCCACATGCATATCGATCGGTCTGGCACCTATCGTACATCCTCCCGGATAGGGAATTCTTGCAGTTCCCATCCGGCCAAGAAGAGCACCCAGAAAAATAACGGAGCATCGCATCTTCTCACCAAATTCTCGAGATACCGCTGGATTATCAAGCTCTCCTGCATCGATAAATAATGTATTTCCCGTCCAGGAAGTCCTGCATCCCATCTCTTCGAGAATCTTTATCATATGCGAAACATCTGAAATCTTTGGACAATTATGCAACACGGTGCTGCCCTTATGCAGGACTGCACCTGCCAGGATCGGCAATGCTGCATTTTTAGACCCCTGAATCACCACTTCTCCGTTCAGAGGATGCCCGCCATAAATCCTTATACAACCCAAATGCAAACCCTCCGATAAATCAACCCTTATAAATATCATATGCAAAGGACAGCCTATTTGTACCTTCTATGCTCAATAATTATTCGTAGCTATGCAGATATATAAGTATTTGCCGCGGGGAACCTGCTCATCAGCGGAATCGTTTGAAACACTTGCAGCTATTTTTGCCATCTGCTGACAGAAAGAGCCAGCCCCATCTCAGAGAGAAGAAACAGCACGGAGGTCCCTCCATAACTGATAAAGGGAAGTGTAATCCCTGTGTTTGGAATTGTATTTGTTACAACGGCCACATTCAACATGACCTGTATAGCGATATGCCCCATAACTCCGGCTGCTATTAATGCACCAAACAGATCCGACGCATGGGTCGCAATCACCATAAAACGCCAGATCAGCACCATGAACACAAGGATCAGCAGTACAGCTCCGGCCAGCCCCAGTTCTTCACAGATGATTGAAAAAATCATATCATTCTGTGCCTCAGGAACAAATCCGAGCTTCTGAATACTTTCACCCAATCCTTTTCCAAACAGCCCGCCTGATCCGATGGCATACAATCCCTGAATGGTCTGAAATCCTTTCTCATACATTTCGGGATTCTTCCATATCTCCAGGCGTTCCAGGCGATAAGATTCCAGGCTGAGAAAGACAGCAACAAATCCCACACCGGCTCCTCCCATCCAGATAAACGGAAGATACCTGGCATTTGACACAAATCCCATAATTGCCGCTATCCCCAGAATGATAATTGCCGTACTCAGATTATTCGTTCCTACCAGGCCGACAATGGGAAGCACCATACCAAGCACCATACCAAGAGACAGAATACTATTCTTTTTCTGCTTTTGTCTGCTGACCATATATGCAAGAAAGAGAATCACTGCAAGCTTTGCAAATTCTGAAGGCTGGAACGAAAGCGGACCAAGGGACAGCCATCTCTTTGACCCGTTATAGGAATCTCCGGCCACCAGAACCAGACCGGACAACGCGAGTGAAGTCAGATATCCCGGAACTGCGAGCCTGGTAAATACATGATAGTCCATACATGACAGGAAGTACATTGCCGCAACACCAAGGATTGTGGCAAATAACTGTTTTTTCAAATAATAAGCAGAATCGCCGAATTTCACCTGTCCATTATAGGCACTTGTGCTATAAAGTGTAACCAGCCCGAATCCTACCAGAATTAAAACGATTATCAGCAGCGTATCATCCAGCTTTCCGGCTGATTTCCCCATAGCATCACCCCTTAGAGTTTATTTACATATTCCTTAAACATCCTTCCTCTTACTTCATAGCTTGGAAACATATCCCAGCTTGCACATGCCGGTGAAAGCAGTACCGCGTCACCGGGTTTTGCATAGTCCGCACAGATCTTCACTGCCTCCTCCAGTGTATCTGCAAACAGGATTCTGTCGAATCCGCATCTGCGTGCCGCCTCTGCAATCTTATCTCTGGTCGCTCCCATAAGAACCAGGTACTTTACTTTTCCCTCAAATGACGAAATCCATTCTTCGTAGGATGAATCCTTATCATATCCTCCAGCAATCAGCATGGTCGGACGATCCATGGCCTGAATGCCTTTTATAGCGGCATCCGGATTTGTTCCCTTCGAATCGTTATAAAATACGACCCCTCTTTTCTCCGTCACAAATTCAATTCTGTGTTCTACCGCCTGAAACCGGCTCACCACAGTGCGGATCTCCTCCACCGGCACTCCATAGCTCAATGCCATACCTGCCGCAGCCATCACATTTTCGTGATTGTGTCTTCCAGGCAGATTCAGCTCCTTCGTACTGCAGATCACCGTCTTTTCCTTACCGTCACTGTATGTAATTCTGTCATGGTCCAGATATACACCCTTTTCCAGTGTACGCAGGCTGCTGAAAAATAATACCCTGCATCGTAAAGTCTTTCCAAATTCCCGCAGTACCTCATCTTCATAATTAAGGACACAGGTGTCATCCTCTGTCTGATTTGCTGTGATCCTCTCTTTTACGCGGATATACTCCTCCATTGTATGGTGCCTGTTTAAATGATCCGGTGTGATATTCAGAATGGCACTCACCTTTGGATGGAAAGTATCTATCGTCTCCAGCTGGAAACTGCTGATTTCCGCAACCGTCACCGACTCTTCCGTCGTTGCAGATGCTGCCCCTGTATAAGGCGTCCCGATATTTCCCACCACAAAAACAGAATCCTTGTGGTGTCTCATGATCTCACCCAGCAGACTCGTCGTTGTGGTCTTTCCATTCGTTCCTGTGATTGCCAGCACATCACCCTTACTGTATTCATATGCCAGCTCTACTTCACCCCAGAGCAGGATTCCCCTCTCCTTCATGGCCGTTACGATCGGCAGATCGGTAGGAACACCCGGGCTCAACACGGCCAGTTCCAGGCGATCCATCACCTCTGAAGGCAGCTCCCCCGTTAGGATCCTCATCTTCTCTTCACCGAGTTTTTCCCGGACGGCATCCGGATCCACATCTGGATTGCCGTCATACAGAACCGGAATGGCTCCCATCCTGTACAGAAGCTTTGCTGCTCCGATACCACTTAATCCTGTTCCAAATACCAGCACATTTTTATTTTTCAACTCCATTGCCCTTTTCCTCCCCTTAACAGGATAAGATCATCAGACCTGCCAGACAGAGCAGGGCTGTAATCACGGTAAATACTGTCACTACTCTGGTCTCAGACCATCCACAAAGCTCAAAATGATGGTGGATAGGCGCCATCTTGAAAATTCTTTTTCCGTGTGTTGCCTTGAAATAGGATACCTGGAGCATAACAGACAATACCTCCACAAGGTAGATCAGTCCGACCAGGATGATAAACAGCGGCATCTGCATGGCATAAGCCACACCAGCCACAAAGCCACCCAATGCCAGAGAACCGGTGTCTCCCATAAATACCTTGGCAGGATATACATTAAACAGAAGGAATCCCATCAGACTGCCCACAACTGCACAGGTAATCGGTTCCACACCACTGTTCATTCCAAGGGAAACCACCGTAAAGAATACTGCCACGATCAGGGTAACACTGGAAGCCAGTCCGTCAAGTCCATCCGTAAAATTGACTCCGTTTACTGTACCGATCACCGCAAAGAACAGTACCGGAACCGCAAACCATCCCAGGTTCAGATAATGTCCGCTCCAGAACGGGATCTTCATAGTCAGGGATACGTTGGAATAATTTACAAGATAAAAAGCAAATACAGCTGTCACAACGATCTGCAGTGCCATTTTCTGCCATGGCAGAAGTCCGTCAGAACGCTTCAGAACTACCTTCAGATAATCATCCAGAAATCCGATCAGTCCAAATCCCAGTGTCAGGAAAAGTACCGGGATGATCATCGGATAATCTCTGATATAAAACAGTGATGTTACAGTTGTTGCAATGAGAAAGATCACCCCACCCATAGTAGGGGTACCGTTCTTTTTCAGGTGGGACTGCACACCCAGCTCTCTCTCTGTCTGTCCCATTTTAAGTCTTCTTAAAAAAGGGATAACAATCGGTCCTAATACAAGGCTGATCGCAAATGAGATCAGCACAGGGATCACAACATGAAACTCCATCCTCACACCTCTAATTCTTTCGTTTTTTTATACTTCTTCAACAGTATAAGGCTTTTATCCTCATTAATCAACCCCATCTGCCCGGTTTTCCCCGGATGAAGTTTCCGTAACTGTCCTCTCGATTCCAAGATAGGGAAGTACATTTTCAAAAATACTGCGTACCACCGGTGCGGCAATGATCCCACCATAGTACATACCCTGAGGTGCATAGATGATACAAAGAGCCAGGACCTTCGGATCCTCTGCCGGGGCAAACCCCAGGAATGAAGAAATATATCTGCCGGAGCCTCTGGGCAGCGTCTGAGAGGTAGCTGTTTTTCCCCCAATGGAAAAGCCCTGGATCCCGGCATTTTTTCCGGAGCCTTCCGAAACTACAGTTTCTAGGATCCTACGTACTGTCCGGGAAGTCTCACCGGACACGATCCCGCTTTCCACCGGATATTCCAGTGTCCGCACCTTTGTTCCGTCCGAACTTTCCACGCTGATCCCAAAATGAGGTGTGATCCGGTTTCCGCCATTGATGATCCCACTGACGGTTGTTGCAAGCTGGATCGGTGTGATCTGAAACGACTGGCCAAAGGATACCGTGGCAAGCTCCACCTCTCCCATATTTTTGGGGTTATGCATGATCGTTCCTGCCTCTCCCGGAAGATCTATTCCTGTTTTTTTCAAAAGTCCGAACTGTTTAAAATATTTGTAATAACGGTCTGCTCCAAGCCGCAGGCCCACCTCAATAAATACCGGGTTACAGGAGTTCTGGGCACCTTCTACAAAACTCTGCGCACCATGTCCTGTTCTCTTTGCACAGTGGATCCGCCGGTCCTCCACCACCTTATAGCCCGGACAGAAAAAACGATCCTCTGTTGACACCACTCCTTCCTCCAGCCCTGCTGCCATAGTGATGATCTTAAAAGTCGAGCCAGGTTCATAGGTATCATTCAGGCAGGGATTTCTCCACATCCGGTTCAGAAGATCCTGCTTCTTTTCTCCCTCTGCTGCTGTTTCTTCTGTATTCAGAGTAAACGGATCGTTCAGATCAAATTCAGGCACATTGACACAGGCATAGATTTCTCCGTTCTGAGGGTTCATAAGCAGTATGGAAACTCTCTCCGCCTGTTTTTCTTCCATGACTTTACTGGCTGCCTGCTGCACATATTCCTGGATATTAACATCCAGACTGGTACGCAGAGTATTTCCTGACACCGGTTCCTTCCTCCGTTCTCCGGTTCCGTCGATCTCCACACCACGTGCATCCGTAACTGTGAGGATCTTTCCGGGCTCTCCTTTCAGGATCTCATCGTATTTCACTTCAAGACCAATGATCCCCTGATTATCACCTCCGGTAAATCCCAGTACTTTTGAAGCGAGAGATCCATAAGGATAATACCTCCGATAATCCTCATCTACCTTCACTCCCTCAAGGTCATATTCCCGGATCCTGTCTCCAATGCTTTTTTCCACGTTTGTCTGTATTCTTTCAATAGAAGAAATTTTTTCAACTTTTTTTCGGATTTCCTCTTCTTTTACAGACAATGCTCCGGACAGTACACGGATCACTTTTTCAGGATCTTTGATCTGGCTGTGTATCACCGATACTGTGCAGACTGTCCGGTTATCTGCCAGAATATTTCCCCTGATGTCCAGGATCTTTCCCCTGGCTGCTTTTATGTCACGTTCCCTCTCATGAAGATCCTCCGCCTTTTTTGAATAATATTCTGCCCGAACGTTCATAAGATACCAGAGTCTTCCCACAAGTCCCAGAAGAAGCATTATGCAGATCAGAAAAACCACCCATATTTTTTTCCTGTGATAAACCATGGTCCGGATCATAAAAAAATCCCTCTCAGAGGTCGTCACTGTAATATATGACGTTCCCCTGAGAGGGTATTCTTTTTATCTATTCCAGACCGGCCTCCTCGTTGGTAAGACCTTCGCTCTGCATATCGTTATTATCTTCGGTATCACTGTCCTCCGACTCATCTTCCGGCGGACTTGGTACATTCTCATCGGAAATTGCCTCCTTCTGCCCGTCCGCGCCGGTTCCTGTTGCAGAATCGCTGATTCCCTTAAAAAGTTCCCACAGCTCTGTAGTCGGAACTTCTCCATCCTCTGCCTCATCCGGCTGTACATTCAGATACGGAAGTGCTTCGGAAAGGATTCCCTGTGCAATGTACTGTGCGTACGTACTGCTTGCCTGATCATCTACCTTCGGCTCATCCACAACTACATAGATCACAAGCGCCGGATCATCTACCGGTGCAAATCCGATAAAGGATACCAGATACTTGCCATTGCCTCGCGGAAGCTTCTCGGCAGTACCGGTTTTACCACCGGAGCTGTAGCCCTGCACCTTGGATGTACGGCTGGTACCATGGTCTACGCTGGCAGCCATGTAAGAGCGGATATCTGCAGATATCTTCTCGGAAATCGTCTGCTTCATCAGTGTCGGAGAGATCGTTTTTACGATTCCGCCGCTGCTGTCCTTGATCTTCGTCACCAGATGAGGCTGATAGTAGTATCCTCCATTGATCACAGAACACATTGCATTGATCTCCTGTATCATGGTCAGTGTATAGCCCTGTCCGAAAGCAGAGCATGCAAGCTCCGTTTCTCCCATGGTATCGCTGGTATGGATCACACCGCTTCCCTCATTGGGAAGATCGATACCGGTTCTTGTTCCGAAATTGAAAACGCTCTGTGTCTTAAGAAAATTATCTTTTCCCATCTTTGCTGCGATCTGCATCATACCATCGTTGCAGGAATTGGCAATGACATCGGAAAGAGCTTCTGTCCCGTGAGCATCCGGCCATACCGCACATTTGATAAAAGTAGTCGCACCTTCCGCTCCAAAAGACTGTCCGCCGTCACAGACAAAATTATCGCTCTCGGAAATCGCTCCCATTTCAAGTGCGGAGCCCATAACGATAGGCTTTACAACCGATCCAGGCTCGTAGGCATCTGTCACGCAGAAATTACTCCACATTCCGTTCAGCGCTTTCACAGTTTCCTCATCGTTCATGGCAGCGATCTCACTCTGGGAATACACATTTGAAAGATCTCTCGGGTTATTCAGGTCATAACGGTCACCGCCGTCCATTGCCAGGATCTCTCCTGTTTTCGGATCCTCGATGATCACGCCTACATTTTTGGCTCCCATCTTTTCTTCAAAGGTATTTACGTATTTTTCCACGATCTGCTGAAGTCCCAGATCCAGCGAGGTCTCAATGCTTTTGCCATCCGTCGGTTCGATGATCGTCTGTTCTACGTCGGAATTGTTGTTGATGTATCCGTACTGTCTTCCATCCACGCCGGTAAGTGTCGCATTGTAATATCCTTCCAGTCCGGCATCCGCCACATCTCTGGAAAGTGTAAATCCAACGGTATCACAGGCAGTCTCATTAAACGGATAAGATCTGAGATAATCTTCTTCAAACCATACACCTGTGATCCTGGAACGTTCTTTCAGCTGCGTGGCAGTCAGTTCACTGTCGTCTCCCGGATCTTCGTATTTTTCGAAGGCTTTTTTGTCGTCCATGGAAATCTGTTTCTTTACGATCTGATACTGACTTTTTTTTGTACTGCTGTCGGTGAGAAGCTTCCGCATCTCATCTTCATCCAATCCCAGGACTTCCACAAGAGCCTTTATGGTAGGCTCCACGGAATCCTGATCCTTATTGACCTCCAGACAGTCAAGGACCACATTATAGACCTTGTTGCTGGTTGCCAGGATATTCCCGTTCCGGTCATAGATATCGCCTCTTTTTGCCGGAAGTGTCTGATTTTCATATTTCTGCTGAGCCTGACTCAGCACCTGCTTTCGATATTTGCTTCCGCTGGTGGCATTGATATAGGTAATTCTTGCCACCAAACCGACTAAAGCCAGCAACACTAAGGAAAATAGTACTGCCAGCTTTTTCTTCATACTGTAATTTATTTTTTTTACCGGCCTGCGCCTTCTTGTACTCAATCGATCACCTGCTTAAAAACTGTACTTCTGTTACTTGTGTGTGTCCACATCCTGATACTGTCTCACATAACTGTTTCCTTCCGTGGTATAGGTCTGTATCTGATCCTCCGAAGGATACTTCATTCCAAGCTCGCCGATAGCTTTTTTCTTGATCTCGCTGATATCCACTGCAGAAGTGACCTGACTGTAATATGCATCGTTATCTTCTTTCAGCTGTGCAAGCTCAGATTCCAGATTTGCAACATTTTTCATACTCGCCGTGATTTCGGATTTTACCTGAAGATAATTGATACAGGTAAAAAGTACCGCGATGGAAACTGCCGTAAGAAACAGAACGAACCCCTTGTTCATGGCCATTGCCTTTTCCCGGTTCCGCTGTGCCTGTCTGCTTACCACCTGTTTTGCCGGTGTCACAGGTACTGCGGATTTCTGTTTTCTTTTCTGAGCCAGCCGTCGCCTTTCCTGTATCTCGGGCAGATCAGTCCTCTGAGGAACTTCCTGCAGCCGTTTTACCGCATTTCCCTGAACATACATTTCTCTGCTGTTCCTGACGGTATTTCGATTTCTTCTGGCTGTAGTCCCTCTTCCTGTCTTCGCCATTTGCCTACCTTCCATCTCTCAACTACATTTTCCGTTCAAAAATACGAAGCTTCGCACTTTTGGATCTCGGATTCTCTTCCATTTCCTCTTTTCCCGGTAAGATCGGTTTCCTTGTGATCACCTTACCCTTGGATTTCTTTCCGCATACGCAGACCGGAAAATCCGGCGGGCAGGTACAGGGATTTTCATTTTTTCGGAAAATGGTCTTAACGATCCTGTCTTCCAGAGAATGGAATGTAATGATACAGATCCTTCCTCCGTCATCCAGGAGATCGATCATGCCGTCCAGGGAATCCCGAAGCACGTCAAGCTCCCGGTTGAGCTCAATACGTATTGCCTGAAAAGTCCTCTTGGCCGGATGTCCTCCTGTAGCTTGTATTTTCATGGGGATCGCACCCCGTATGATCTCTGTCAGTTCTCCGGTTGTCCGGATCGGTACCTGCTCTCTGGCAGCCACAATGTGTTTCGCTATATTTTTGGCAAATTTATCTTCGCCGTAATCGCGGATAATCCGATACAGCTCCCGTTCCTCATAACCGTTGACTATATCACCGGCTGTACGGCTCTGTCTTCTGTCCATTCGCATGTCCAGAGGAGAATCGTACCGATAGGAAAAACCTCTCTCTTCATTATCCAGCTGATAAGATGACACTCCCAAATCCAGCAGGATCCCGTCCACCTTCTCAATGCCACGGGATCTCAGCTCATCTGCCATGTAACAATAATTGCTGCGAATGATTGTCACCTGATTAAAGGCTGACAGCCGTTCACTCGCAGCAATTATCGCATCCTGGTCTTGATCTATGCCAATAAATCTCCCCTTGGCAGAAAGTTTCTTACACACCTCTGTGGCGTGTCCCGCTCCTCCTAAAGTGCCATCCACATAGATTCCATCCGGCTTTACCCTTAAGCCGTCAATGGTCTCATTGAGTAATACAGATTTATGCTTAAATTCCATATCCGTCTCCTGTGGGATTTCTACCTGCGTTATGCTCAAATGACGATTCCTATGTTCTGCATGCTTTCCGCAATGCTGTCCATATCATCATAATTGCAGTTCTCGCTCCACTTCTCTTTGCTCCAAACCTCGATCCGGTTCAGATTACCCGTAAGCACCACATCCTTATCCAGACCAGCGAACTGGCGCAGCGTCTGCGGCACCAGGATTCTTCCCTGCTTATCCAGTTGACATGTTGTAGCTCCGGCTACAAAGAAACGTGAAAAGGTTCTTGCGTCTTTATTTGTAAGTGGTAATGCTCGGAGTTTCTCTTCAAAAGCAACCCATTCATCCATCGGATAAATAGAAAGGCAACCATCCAACCCTCTTGTCAGTACGAACTCTTCCCCTAAGAGTTCCCTGAACCTGGAAGGGATGATCAGACGCCCCTTCGCGTCGATCGTATGATTATACTCGCCCATGAACATGAAACCCACCTACTCTCGTGAAACACGATTCTCCCCTTCGTGCTTCCAGGGTGCAAATGGTGTATTCTGCCACTCATCCCCATTCGCTACCACTATTCACCACTTTCTACCACTTATGTAATCATTCTAAACTATTTACCATGAAAAAACAAGTGCATATCCAAGTTTTTTTTCATTTCATGAAATATCCACAGGTTTTTTTTCAACCTGTTTATTTTCTGTGCATTATTATGAAATGAAAAAGCTTCCGGACAGTCGCCGGAAGCTTTTTTCTGACTTTATGTTCTGTTATTTTATGACATTTTAAAGGCCTTTGAACGCAAAGGAAAATTTCATCTTTCCATTGGTATCCAGAAGGTATTCCGGATGGGTGCGGGCACCCCAGCTGTCATCTCCTCCAACACCCATCTGCGCCTTTGCGGCACGGACAACGGTATAATGGATTGCCGGAAGCTCATAGGGATGCATGGCATTTTCCATTTCATGAGGAGTATATGGAAGTGCCGAGAACATCATCGGGCCGTTTTCTTTATCCATCTCAAAGAGCATTCCTCTACCCTTTCTGTCTGTGATCTTTGCCCAGCGTACTTCCGCTTTGTTTCCGCATTCCTGCGGCACAAGATAGCGTGCCATATTGTCTGTCACGAGATTCTCATAAATGCCGAGCTTTGCGCCATGCTTCCGGTCTGCATAAGTCTCTGCCGGTCCCAAGCCGTACCACTGAACATGATCATAATCCGCATTGAATTTAAAGAGTACTCCGAACTCCGGCATATCGCCCAGCTCTTTTACAGGATCATAGGTCAGCGTTGTCTTTACTCTTCCATCTCCGGTTACCTCATAGGCAAGGCGGCATTCACTGGCAGGCGTAGTTGGCAGTATGTAGGTAAAAGCAACCTCCACGCTGTTTTCGTGAACCGTTGTCTCCGGAGCATTGGCCGGACCATACATGCCTTTTCGGTAATCCTTATGACTTGCGTACATGCTGGCGATCTTCCACTGTGCATAGCGCATCTGCATCAGACTTCCGCAATCATTATCTGTAGGCGCTCTCCAGAAGTTGGGCTTCGGAATCGCTTCGATCATTTCTCTTCCTGCATATTTATACGAAACCAGACCACCATTGAGAACGGAAAACAGCACTTCGAAATTTTCCCCACGGACACCGATGTTATGAAGGCTTCTCACAAGCTCCACGCCACACGCAGGAGCTTCCGGTGATCCTTCCACCTGATAAACATACTGGCCGAAAGCAACCTCATGTCCTGCCTCTGCCCAAAGTGTTTTTTCTCTGAGAAGGAAGGCTACGGTTACCGTATATTCGCCCGGGCGCTGCTGTTTTCCAAATGGAAGTCTGTAGGTCTGTTGGCTTAAAGGCTCCACCGCTGTATCCAGTGTCTCTGTGCGGAGAACATGACCGTTCTTTGCAAGAGTCACTTCACATCGGAATGTGTCCGTATTTACAAAAAGATTTTTGTTGATGATCTTAACAGAATCCTCACTTACCTGCGCAGTGATATTCTGGTAGTTGAATTTTACCTCCTGCATCTTTGGTGAAGCATCTCTGTCTCCGCCGTATGCGATACCGTTTCCACTGAAATTATAATCTGTAGGACGTTCACCGAAGTCTCCGCCGTATGCCTGGAATTCTTTACCGTAACGGTCTTTTTTGTAAATAGACTGATCAATGTAATCCCAGATAAAGCCACCCTGATATTTCGGTTCTGTATCTGTAAGATCTGTATATTTATGCATTGCGCCGCAGGAATTTCCCATTGCATGGGTATACTCACAACAGATAAACGGCTTGCTGTCATCCTTTGCAAGGAACTCCCGGATCGCTTCTACGGAAGGATACATCTGGCTTTCCATGTCACTGGTGGCATTGTAGCTGCGGTCATGGAAAACCCCCTCATAATGTACCAGTCTTGTAGGATCATTCTTGTGGTAGAACTCAGACATCTCAAAGATATCTTTTCCACCAAAGGATTCATTTCCACAGGACCAGATCAGGATCGCCGGGTGGTTCTTGTCACGCTGATACATGGAATTTACACGGTCCAGCATCATGCCCAGCCATTCCGGTTTGTTGTGCGGAACGATATCCGTGTGATCTCCGGTAAATTCTGCTATATCCCAGGTTCCGTGAGATTCCAGATTGTTTTCTGCGATCATGTAAATACCATATTCATCACAGAGACGGTAGATCGGAGATGCATCCGGATAATGACAGGTACGAATCGCATTGATGTTGTTCTGTTTCATGGTCACGATATCTTTGAGCAGTTCCTCCCGGGACACATGTCTTCCTGTGACAGAGCTGAACTCATGGCGGTTCACACCCTTGAATACGATACGTTTTCCGTTAAGGGTCATGATACCATCCTTCATTTCAAAACGGCGGAAACCGACTTTCTCCGGGATGATCTCCTGGAGCTTTCCGCTTTCATCACTGATTTCCAGCTCCAGATCATAGAGATTCGGCTCTTCTGCACTCCAGAGAAGGGGCTCCTGAATCTCCCAGGTACAGGTATCCTCTCCGTTCAGAGATCTTTCCTCCTGCAAAAGGATCTCTCCCTTTCTGGAAAGTGTAAGCTTCATTTTTCCTTTTCCCCAGGTACTGGTCACGATCTCAAGCTCGGCTTTTTTGAGAGTTTCATCCGGAATGGCACGGATCCTGAGATCATATACATGGACATCCGGTACCGTAAACAGATAAACATCTCTGTAAATTCCGGAAAAACGGTAAAAATCCTGATCCTCGCACCAGCTGCTGGCTGTCCATTTAAACACCTGTGCCGCCAGCTTGTTCTCGCCGTCCTTCAGATATTCCGTAAGCTCGAATTCTGACGGAGTAAAAGAATCTTCACTGTATCCCACAAATTTTCCATTGAGCCACAGAGCCAGGCCGCTCTCTGCTCCCTGGAATGAAACAAATACTCTTTTTCCTTTCATGCTCTCCGGCACATGGAAATATCTCACATAGCTTGCCACCGGGTTAAAACGTTCCGGGATCTGTCCCGGATGAAGTTCTTCATGGCCTTCCCACGGATACTGGACATTGGCATACTGCGGTGCATCATATCCTTCCATCTGGATATGTGCCGGCACATAAATGTCCTCCCAGTCCTTACAGGAATATGCTTCTTCCTCAAAGCCTGGGATAGCAGATGCATAATTCCGTGCATAATGGAACTTCCAGAGACCATTCAGACTGTGACGGAAAGAAGTTTTCCCATCTTCTCTCTCTTCCTCACAGCGATAATATGTATGATCTGAGTGGGCATCCATTCTTCCGTCGCTGAAATACCGGGGATCTTTTAACAGAGAATGATCAAATTTTTTCATTTTTTCCTCCTGCCCGGCAGATTCTGTTTTTTCTGCCGGATCCTTCGTTTTTTATGCTATGATCATTATAGTATAATCCACCGGATTATGGTATAATATGTTTCGCCAAAATATATAACATTTAGAAACAGGTGAATATCATGTCGATCTATTTCAGAAACACTCCGGTCAGTGCTCCCTTCATGTTTGAATCTCTTGGGAACCACTGGAATCAGGTTAATATCTTCCGTCCGGACGGATATCCGTATTATCATTACCTCCAGACTGAAAAGGGTACCGGACGCATTGAAGTCCGTGGAAGATTTTATACTCTCGGAGCCAACGAGGGCATCCTCATCGCCCCCGGTGTCCCTCATTCCTATCACAGGGAGTCTACTTCCTGGACCACGATGTTTGCCACCTTCACAGGAACACTGGCAGGCAGCATTCCTTCCATGACAGACAACCAGGAAGGGATCCTTATCGAAAAGGAACAAGGGGCCAGCATCCGGAAAATGATTTCTTCTACCTTGCGTAAATATCATCAGCCCACACCGGATATGAAATCTCTTTCTTCCGACTGCTATAATTTTCTTATGAATTTTACAGACTGTGCAGCTTCTCCGAAGATACAGGATAATCCTCTCTATCAGAGATATGTGATCCCGGTAATAAAAGAAATCGAAACCGGTTATCAGCAGGATATCACTGCAGCGCAGCTGAGCCGGAGCGTTTTTGTCTCTCCGCAGTATCTTTCCCGTCTGTTCCGCCGTTTTATGGGCTGCTCAGTTTACGAGTACGTTACCATGTACCGCATCAGCCGCGCACGTGAGCTTCTGCTTTCCAGACCGGATATGAAGATCCAGGATGTTGCCGGCGCTTCGGGATTTTCCGATGCCAGCCACTTTATCGCCATGTTCCGTAAAGTCACAGGCACAACTCCTCTGGATTTCCGAAAGATGTACTGATATATTCCTACTGCACAGCACAAAAACTGCCCTGCCGGAAACGTCGTAGAAGACGTTTTCCTGCAGGGCAGTTTTCTTCTGCTCTTATCAGCCAAATGCCGGTATCCTATCCTATATTCTGATCCATCAGACAAAAGCATCTGTATCCTATATCTGTTTGATCTCAGTTTCCGTAATATAATTCCAGAATACGATCAACTCTTTGGCTGGCCTCCAGATTCTTCAGAAGATCGCTCCTGCTCCTGATCTGGCTGTCCAGCTTCTTCCGTTCCTCCTGCAGCTGCTGCAAAAGTGACGCTTTCCGAAGAGCTTCCTCTTTCTTCTGTATCTCGTTCTGATCCATTTTTTTCTCCCTGTACAGTCTCTGTTTCCAGATTCTCTGCTACATTTTCCCGTTGCTGTTCCGCTTCTTTCTCTGCCTGCTGATCTTTCTCGATCCTTCTCATCCGTACTTTTGCCCGCTTTCTGGACATCACGCGTTTCACTGCAACTACCACGGTGCAAAGAACAAAAAGTATTACCGAGATCACCAGTGAAACATCCACGCCGGTTCCCAGAAACAGTATTTTATCTGTGCGGAACCACTGGAGCACTGCTCTTCCCAGACCATAGCCTGCCAGATATCTCAGAAAGATCTCTCCCTGAAATACTTTTTTGCGAAGCAGCATCATAAGCACCAAAAGCACAAGCAGACACCAGAGACTTTCATAGAAAAACAAGGGCTGTACCAAAATCCAGGTACCACCGTCCACGGTTTGAAGCTTTTCACGCATAGCCGTGGTGACCTCTCCTGCCCGTACCGCAGTCAGCGGCAGCTGCATGGAAAAAATGTTGTCTGCATATTCCCCGAAAGATTCTCTGTTAAAAAAGCTTCCCCACTTTCCTATTATCTGCCCGATCAGAAGTCCCATGCAGGCAAGATCTGCCATCTGCCAGAAGGATTTCTTTCGGATCCTGCAGTAGACCGCACCACCCAGCACACCGCCCAGAAGTCCGCCATAAAACATAAGTCCTCCGGACCGTATATTCAGAAGCTGTCCCGGATCATTTTTATAAAGGCTCCAGGAAAAAGCCGCATAAAGCAGCCTTGCCCCTGCCACACCGGAAAGCAGCGTTATGATGGCCAGATCCAGATATGCATCCGGATCTTCATGATTTCTTCTGGCTTCCAGTACCACAAAAAAGATTCCCAGAAGCATTCCTATCGCGATCAGGACGCCATAGATCGTGATCTCAAAACCAAAGATCTCAAAGGATCTCGGCACATGATCCAAAACCAGATTTAATCCGGGAAACCGAATTGACATATCCATAAAATCACCTGTTATAATTTTTCAGCTTACAGCCGGTATTTCACAGACGTTGGTGATCACACGTTAAATCTGAATAAGATCACATCTCCGTCCTGTACAACGTACTCTTTTCCTTCCATACGTACAAGGCCCTTCTCTCTGGCACCTGCATAGGAACCGCAATCCAGAAGATCCTGATAATTCACAACCTCTGCTTTGATAAATCCACGTTCAAAGTCTGTGTGGATCTTACCTGCTGCCTGCGGTGCCTTGGTTCCGATCTTGATGGTCCATGCTCTTGTCTCATCCTCTCCGGCTGTCAGGAAGCTCATAAGGCCAAGAAGGTGATAGCTTGCGCGCACCAGCTTCTCCAGGCCGGATTCTGTCAGTCCCAGATCCTCAAGGAACATCTTTCTCTCATCCTCATCCAGCTCGGAGATTTCCTCCTCGATCTGCGCACAGATCACAAATACCTCGCTGTTCTGTTTGGCAGCGTATTCACGTACTGCCTGTACATACTGATTGTTCGCCCCATCATCTGCAATATCATCCTCTGCAACGTTAGCCGCATAGATCACCGGTTTTGCAGTAAGAAGATTATAAGTTGCAAGCCATGCATCCTCATCTTCGTTCTCTGTTTCCAGAGTAATGGCAAGCTGTCCCTCTTCCAGATGCGCCTTTACTTTTTCAAGGAATGCAAGCTCTTTGGCAGCTTCCTTATCCATACGTGCAGTCTTGGTAACCTTGGCAATTCTTCTCTCGAGGATCTCAAGATCAGAGAAAACAAGCTCCAGATTAATAGTCTCGATATCGCGGAGCGGATCAATGCTTCCATCTACATGAACAACATTGGAATCCTCAAAGCAGCGTACCACGTGAACGATAGCATCTACCTCACGGATATTTGCAAGGAACTGGTTTCCAAGTCCCTCTCCCTTAGATGCGCCTTTTACAAGACCTGCAATATCGACGAATTCGATCACTGCCGGTGTTACTTTTTTTGATTTATAAAAATCTCCGAGAAGATTCAGTCTCTCATCCGGAACGGTTACAACACCCACATTGGGGTCGATAGTACAGAACGGATAGTTTGCGGATTCTGCTCCGGCTTTTGTCAGTGAATTAAATAATGTACTTTTTCCTACGTTAGGAAGACCTACGATTCCTAATTTCATCTCTCTATATACGTCCTTTCGATATATTTATTTACAGTATTTTTCAGATACTCTTTAAACAGGCCTTTCCGTTTTTCAGGCCATTCCTGTCCCATATTACCATACACAGCCTGAAATCGCAACTGTGAGGCAATTATTGTTACTGTCAGTCCCTGGACATGATCATCAGAAGCTGCCCGCTTTCATACAGGATCTCTGCGGTTTCTTCCGAAATCTCATTGCTGACGGTCAGGCCACTGTCTTCTACTGTCAGATGATATCCGTTCAGCGGATACTTAAATCCCCTCAGAGTGAGGCCTGTCACATCACCTCCCACAGTAAAGAATGAAACATATTTTCCAAACTGCTCCTCTCTGTGCAGTATGGTTCCGCTTTCTGCAAGTGTGATATAATTCCACTGATCTGCGATCGCAATACGAACGCCCTGTTCCTTGCCCATGGAAAGCAGTCCCAGATTCGCCAGCACATGATCCAGCCTTGTGCCGGTAGCTCCCAGGATCAGGATATCCTTTGCACCCTTGCGGATCATCTGGTTTACCGCAGACTGTGTATCCGAATCATCCTTCTCTGGCTTCAGCCTGATGATCTCCAGTCCCTTCAGGCTTTCCATATATTTTTGGCCTTCTTCGGAAAGACTGTCAAAATCCCCAATTGCAAGATCCGGAATAAATTCCCGGTTTTTCATAAACCATTCCATCCCCTTATCTGCAGCAACAAGAGTGATTTTCTCTCCTCGGCTTTCTTCTATTCTTTTTTTTAAAAAATCGAGGGCAAAACCATTCTGGATATTGCCCCCGCTGATTATTATTGTATCGATCATTTTCAGTCCAGCTCTTTTTTGATATTGTGGATTTTTTCTGTAATGTGTCTTACATTGGCTGCCACATCGCCCTTAAATACCCAGGAACCTGCGACCATGAGGTTTGCACCGGCACGCATAACCGTCTCCAGTGTATCATCATTGATACCACCATCTACCTGGATATCAACATCCAGCTCTTCTTCATCAATAAGCTCACGAAGCTCCTGGATCTTCTCCGTGCATTCGTCCATGTATTTCTGTCCGCCAAATCCTGGCTGAACAGTCATTATCAGCACCATATCCACATCTTCAAGAAGATGGCTGATGTCATTTACCGGTGTGGATGGCTTGATCGAAACTGCCGCCTTTACCCCTGCTGCCCTGATCTGCTCCAGTGTACGCTCCAGATCCTCACATGCCTCCGCATGTACAGTAATGGAATCTGCTCCGCATTCTACAAAATCGCGGATATATCTTTCCGGTTCTGTTACCATCAAATGTACGTCGAAAAACATGTTGGATTCTTTCCGGATCGATTTGATCACCGGCATTCCAAAAGAAATGCTGGGAACAAAATCTCCATCCATAACATCAATATGCAGATATTCAACGCCTTCCTTTTCCAGAATTTTGATCTGTTCTCCCAGTCTGTTAAAATCTGCTGATAAGATCGACGGGCACAATCGGTATTCCATGACTCAGTATCTCCTTTTCTCTTTTAATTCCTGGTGCAGCTCCAGATAATCTTCATATCGGAGTCTGCTGATCTCATTGTTCTCAAGGGCTTCCTTAACAGCGCAGCCCGGTTCATGTATGTGACGGCACCCCTGAAAGCGGCACTGTCCTTCATATCTTCGGAACTCCGGAAAGTAATCCTTCAGTTCCTGCTCCTCCATATTTTCAATATATAAGGAGGAAAATCCCGGTGTATCCACAAGGAATGTATCCTGTGCCACCGGTATGATCTGTGCATGGCGCGTGGTATGTTTTCCCCGTTTCAGCTTACGGCTGATCTCACCGGTTTCCATCTCCACTTCTTCCTGAAGGGAATTTGTAAGAGAAGATTTTCCCACGCCGGATGGGCCGGCAACCACAGTTGTCCTGCCCTGAAGCACTTCTTCGATCTCGTCGAGTCCTTCTCCCTTCAGGGCACTTGACAGGATCACCTGATAGCCGCAGCTCTGGTATGTTTCATAGAGAAATTCCAGCTCTTCCGTTGTTGCCAGATCTTTTTTGTTAAAACAGATGACTGCCGGAACACCTTCCCTCTCCATCATAATGAGGAAACGATCCAGAAGCATGAAGTTCGGCTTCGGATTATCCATGGCAAAGATCACCAGTGCCTGATCTACATTGGCCACAGCCGGACGGATCAGAGAATTCTTCCGCTTGTGGATCTCCGTCACACTTCCCTCCAGTTCCTTTTCATCCAGAACTGTAATGTCCACATTGTCACCTACCAGAGGCTTGAATTTATCCTTACGGAAAATTCCCTTGGCTCTGCATTCATATGTATTGCCGTCTTCTGCATATACGTAGTAGAATCCGGCAATACCTTTGATTATCTTTCCCTGCATGATCACTCAGCTTTCTTGAATGTAACCGTGTAGGTTCCAAGCTGCTGATAATCTCCGTCCATCTCTTCATAGAGATAGATAGTTCCTGAGGTAACGCCCTCAGCACCTGAGATATCAAGCTGATACGGGAAGCTGATATTCTGTCCATCAATGATAGTGGATGCCTTAGGCTCACCGTTTACGTTCTGGATCAGTTCCAGACGGATTGCGCCTCCATTGTAGCCGGACGGAGTATCCAGTGTCTGTGTACATTTCCAGCCTGTGTTTGCATTGACATCTGCTGTAGATGTAGTTGTGGATACTGTGCTGTCCGCAGATGCTGTGCTGTCTGTGGATGCTGTACTGTCTGTAGATGCTGTACTATCTGCAGATGCTGTGCTGTCTGTAGATGCTGTACTATCTGTGGATGGAGCCTGGTCACCGGAGCTGATGGTAAGATAAATTGGATCATCCGGATCTGCTATTGTATCCTCATCTGCGCTAACTTCTGGGCTCTGTGCGATAACTGTACCTGCTGGTTCTGGGCTCTGCTGTTCTGTAATCTGAATATCAATAAACTTGCCTAAAGTAGTAAGTGCATCATCTTTGGTCATTCCCACAACACTTGGCACTGACGCATTAGCGCCAAAATCTTGACCACGACTTATTGTTAAAGTAACCGTTGATCCCACCTGCACAGATGTACCTTCCGCAGGTTCTACACTATAAACATACCCTGGTTCTACTAAAGCACAAACTTCACCCTGTTCGTTTACATCAGTTTCACTATACTCTTTCTGGACATTCACTCGTAATCCTAAATCTTCAAGCGTTCTTTGTGCTTCAACGCCTTTATCGCTGCTTACATCCGGGATCGTAACCTGTGCTGTTCCGGTGCTTACCCAGTATTTCACAGTTGTATTGGCTTCAACCTGTGTTCCCGCAGCTGTCTCCTGACGGGAGATCCTGCCTTTTTCCTGATCGGATGCCTCCTCACCGGCCATCTGGACACCCAGATGTGCATCGTTTGCAAGTGTTTTAGCCTCTTCCTCTGTCTTGCCTACAAGATCAGGAACGGTTGCCAGACCGTCAGCTGCTGATTCCTGCTTCGCTTCTGCCTTGCTGCTGTCTGCAGCTCCGCTACTGCCGGTTCCAAACAGTCCTGCGGCACGTCCAAGCACTACCACAAGAACGATCAGAAGGACTGCACCTCCGATCAGTGCCGCAATCGTCAGGCCTCTTCCGGAACCATGATGCTTCTTTTTCTTTCCGGATCTATGCTCGGATCTCGGTCTGTATTCTTCCTCTGCATCATCGTAATCGTTATCGTCGTATTTTTCTTCCTCAAGTGCGGTGATCTCCGGTTTTGTGATCTGCTTCGGTGTATGTTTGATCTCACCAAGCTCTTCTTCTGAGATCACAACCGTCTTGGCATCGTTGTCAACTGTAGTAAGCCTTACAAAATCACCCTGGGGATCGATCAGAGAATGCTTCAGGTCTGCGATCACATCCTCCATACGGCTGTAGCGACGATCTACACTTTTCTGTGTACATTTCAGAATGATCTGCTCCAGACTGTACGGAAGGTCCGGTGTATACACACTTGGCGGGACCATCTCTTCCTGCAGATGCTTGATAGCGATTGCCACAGTGGTATCTCCGTCAAAAGGAACTCTTCCTGTGACCATCTCATACAGTGTGATTCCAAGAGAATAGATATCGCTCTTCTCATCGCTGTATCCGCCTCTCACCTGCTCAGGTGAGCTGTAATGTACAGATCCCATTACATTGGAGCTGATCGTATTGGAAGATGCAGCTCTGGCAATTCCAAAGTCTGTCACCTTTACTTTACCATCTGTGGAAATAATGATATTCTGAGGTTTCACATCTCTGTGAACGATACCATGGCTGTGTGCCGCCTCCAGACCCATAGAAACCTGGATTGCGATACTTGTAGCCTCTTTAATGGAAAGCTTTCCCTTCTTGGAGATGTATTCCTTCAGAGTGATACCCTCGATCAGTTCCATAACAATGTAATAAACACCGCCGTCATCTCCTACGTCAAATACATTGACGATATTCGGATGTGTAAGACCAGCTGCCGCCTGGGCCTCACTTCTGAATTTCTTTATAAACGTGGTGTCTTCCCGAAACTCCGGTTTCAGGACCTTCACGGCAACAAAACGGTTCAGCTTATGGTCCATAGCCTTATAGACATCTGCCATTCCGCCAGTTCCGATTTTTCCTACGATCTCATAGCGCTCGGCTATGATCATTCCCGTCTTCAACATGCTTCCACCTCATTCGTGAATGGCTCTACCAGTACGACTGCAATATTATCCTTACCACCATTCTGATTTGCTTCCCGAAGGAGCGCACTGCCCTTCTGATCAATATCTGCTTCCGGATCGGATATGATCTCCTGGATCTTCTCATCTTCAACCATATTGCTGAGACCGTCTGAACACATCAGGATCGTACATCCTTTTTCAAGTTTCAGATCAAAGAAATCCACATCCACCGTTTTCTCCGCGCCAAGTGCCCTTGTAATGATGTTCTTATCCGGATGATTCCGTGCTTCCGCTTCGCTGATCTCGCCCATTCTCACCATTTCCTGTACCAGGGAATGATCTCTGGTAACCTGGCGGATCCCGTCCTGGATCACATATAAACGGCTGTCACCCACATTGGCTACATAGGCATACTGATCTACAATAGTCGCCACCACCATAGTGGTTCCCATGCCCCGGAGGTTTTCGTCTTCCTGCGCACGGTTTCTGATCTCCGTGTTCGCAGCTTCGATCGCATGACGAATAACCTTCACAGGATTGTAATCCGCATCTTCACGGATTTCATCCACAAGGATCCGTACTGCATGTGAGGATGCATAGTCACCGGCGTTATGTCCGCCCATTCCGTCCGCGACTGTGAAAAGATTAGGCAGATTTCCAACCGGACCTTCAGATGCAAACACGTAATCCTGATTCATCTTCCGCTTCTGCCCTACATCAGTAGCTGAGTATATCCTCATGTCACTTCTCGCTTTCTGTTTTTTCCATGTAACTTTTTCTTAGCTGTCCACAGGCACCGTCGATATCGCTGCCCATTTCCCTTCTAATAGTAACATTAATTCCGTATTTTTCAAGTTTTATTTTGAAATTCTCCACAGCCTGTCGAGTAGACCTCACATAGGAGCGTTCCTTGATGGGATTGACCGGAATCAGATTTACATGGCAATTAATGCCTTTTATACGGCCTGCCAGCTGTCTCGCATCTTCTTCACTGTCGTTGACGCCGGCTACAAGACTGTACTCAAAGGTGATCCTTCGGCCTGTTTTGTCAAAATAATTTCTGCAGGCATCCAGAACCTCATCCATAGAATACTTATTCGCGATCGGCATCAGTTCCTGTCGTTTTTCATCATTTGGAGCATGAAGGGAAAGTGCCAGAGTGATCTGAAGCTTTTCTTCAGCCAGATCATACATCTTCGGCACGATCCCACAGGTAGAAACCGTCACATTTCTCTGACTGATCCCAAGACCGTTTTCGTCGGTAAGGATCCGGACAAAACGGACAAGATTGTCATAATTATCCATCGGCTCACCGGTTCCCATCACAACTACATTGGCCACACGTTCACCGGTATCTGCCTGGATACGGTAAATCTGATCCAGCATCTCGGACGGTTTCAGGCATCTGGTCAGTCCTCCGATGGTAGATGCACAGAATCTGCATCCCATACGGCAACCCACCTGAGAAGAAATGCACACAGAATTTCCGTGGTGATACCGCATGAGAACACTCTCGATCACATTTCCATCTTCCAGCTGGAACAGATATTTTCTGGTTCCGTCAATTTTTGAGATCCTTACATCTGCCTGGGTCAGTGCTGTGATCGGATAAGCCGAAAGCTTTTCCCTGAGGCTTTTGGAAAGATTTGTCATTTCATCCCAGGAGGTAACCAGCTGCTGGTGAAGCCATGCATAGATCTGTTTCGCCCGGAAAGGCTTTTCACCGATCTTTGTCATGAATTCCTTCAATTCCTCCATGGTCATGGATTTTACATCTGTCATTTTCTGTTATTTCCTTCTGAATCTGGCAATAAAGAATCCATCTGTCTTATGTATTCCCGGCAGAAGCTGCAGATAGCCAAGCTTCGTGGACTTACAGTGCAGTTCCTCCGGAATATACGGATCCAGGCTTTCCAGCCGGTACGGATAATTCTTTAAAAACCATAATACATTTTCTTCGTTTTCTTCCCGGGCAATGGTACATGTGCTGAAGATCAGCGTTCCATCCGGTTTCACATACTTTGCAGCCTTATCCAGGATCATTCTCTGGAGCATTACGATTTCTTCCTGTTTCTGCGGAGTTGCCCGGTATTTGATTTCCGGTTTCTTGCCGATAACTCCATAACCGGAGCACGGTACATCCGCGATCACAATATCCGCAGCCTGTTCGGAATCCGGATCATATACCGTTGCATCCTGAACTCTGGCTTCCACATTGATCACTCCGGTCCTGTGGATGTTTTCTTTGATAAGATCTGCCTTATACTGACTTACATCTCTGGCATCCACATTTCCATAATCCCCCATTTTGTCTGCCGCATGGATGCTTTTTCCACCTGGTGCAGCGCACATGTCGATGATATGGTCACCTTTTTTCGGACTTGCAGCTTCCGCTACAAGCATAGAGCTTACATCCTGCACCAGGATCTTTCCCTGAAGGAAGGTCTCAAGTGTCAAAATATGATTGTAATCGGAAATCTTCAGTGCATAGGGAAGATAAGGAGCCTGTTCCACTGTCACTCCCTGAGACTTCAAACTGGTGACGATTTCTCTCAGAGACGCCTTATGAGTACGGCACCGTACTGTGATCGGTCTTTCTGTCAGAAAATCCTCCAGGATCTTCTCCGTAGTCTTCACTCCGTAGGCTGCTTTCCATTTTTCTACCAGATATTCCGGCATGGAATATTTCACAGAAAGATAACGGACTTCGTTTTCTTCCCTGGAAGGAAGCTCCAGATCACCGATCTCTCTTGCGATCGTACGGAGCACCCCGTTGACAAAGGGCTTTAGATTATAAAAGCCTCTTCGCTGTGCCAGCTTTACCGCTTCATTGCATACTGCACTGTCCGGAACACTGTCCATAAATTTCAGCTGATATACCGCACTTCTCAGGATCTCACGGATCTGCGGTTTCATCTTGTTTACAGAAACCTTGGAAAAAGAATCGATGACATAATCAATATAGATCCTGTATTCCAGGGTTCCCTCACATACTCTTGTAATAAAGCTACGTTCCTGTTTCGGAAGAAACTGATATTTGGAAAGCGCATTCCGGATCGCAATATGGCTGTGCTCACCCTCCTCCTCGATCTGTAATAGGATCTCAAGGATCAGTTCTCTGGTATTTACTCCGCTGCTAATCACGATCTCTACCTCCTGCAAGGATAATCAGTCTCAGAAGCTGCAGAATAGATGCCGCCAGAGCTGCTACATAGGTAAGCGCTGCCGCTGTAAGTACTTTTCTTGCACCCTTTTTTTCATCTGCACCTAAGATACCTGTACTTTCCAGCATTTTAAGCGCTCTGGAAGACGCATTGATCTCAACCGGAAGTGTCACCAGCTGAAACAGTACTGCCAGTGAAAACAAAACAATTCCCAGAGTTACCAGCGGATCAATGGAAAAGATCAGTCCTGCGATAAACAGCGGCCATGAAAGCTGGGAACCAATATTTGCGGCAGGTACAATGGCTGAACGGATATTCAGTGGTGCATAATTGATCGCATCCTGGATCGCATGGCCACATTCATGTGCTGCCACCCCCACAGCCGCCAGAGAATTTCTTCCATAAATATCTTCTGAAAGGGAAACCGTTTTCGTTCTCGGATCATAGTGATCCGTAAGACTTCCGCGGATCGGAACCACCTGTACGTCTGTGATCCCAGCCGCTCTCAGGATCCTCTGTGCAGCTTCCGCACCGGTGATACCTGAATGACTCCGGACCTTTTTATAGACTGCAAAGGTACTGCGCAGCTTCGCAGATGCCGCAAGAGAAAGAAGCATTCCGATCACGAGCAAAAGAATCGTGGGGTCCATTCCCCATCCGTAATAACCATATCCGTACATAACTCATCACTCCCTGGAATCTCTGAACATGTCTCCTGGTTTCAACTGATATCCCCGAAGGAACGCATCCGCTTCCATGCGTTTTTTGCCTTCCAGCTGCACTTCATGAAGCACGAGTACCTTCTGGCCGCATGCTACCTGGATTCCTCCTTTGTCAGCGGCTATCACAGTTCCCGGTGCTTCCTGTGCCTGTTTTTCCAGAACAGAGCTCTTCCAGACCTTCAATGTTTTTCCATTGATAAAGGTAAAAGCGCTTGGCCATGGATCAAGGCCTCTTACCAGACGCTCCAGTTCTTCCGCATTTTTGCTGAAATCCAGAAGCCCCATTTTTTTTGAGATCATGGCAGCATATGGTGTTGGACTCTCCTCCGGCTGTTTCTCGCGGGTTGCAGTTCCGTCAAAAATGGACGGTAAAGTCTGTACCAGAAGCTCTGCACCTGCCTGTGCGAGCTTATCAAACAAGCTTCCACCTGTCTCATCTTTGGCAAGCGGAACCACGATCTTGGAAATCATATCACCGGTATCCAGACCGGTTCCCATCTGCATAATGGTAACGCCAGATTCTTTTTCACCGTCGATCACCGCCTGCTGGATTGGTGCAGCTCCACGATATTTAGGAAGCAGAGACGCATGGATATTGATACATCCGAATCTCGGCATATCCAGGATGCTCTTTGGAATGATCTGCCCGAATGCCGCAACAATGATGATGTCCGGTGCAAGATTTTTCAGTTCTTCCACAAATTCAGGATCTCTTACCTTCACCGGCTGCAGTACCGGGATCCCGTGTTTCAGTGCTTCTTCTTTTACAGGAGTAGGCATCATAGTTTTGCCTCTGCCCTTCGGTTTGTCCGGCTGTGTGATCACAGCCTCCACTTCATATCCGTTCTCTGCCAGTGCTGCAAGAGGCGCCACCGCAAAGTCCGGAGTTCCCATATAAATAATCTTCATAGTATCCGCCTTTAGTCTTCTTCATCATAAGTTACCTTGTGAAGTTCTCCCTCCACAAGTTCTGTATACATTTTTCCATCCAGATGGTCAATCTCATGACAGAACGCTCTTGCCAGAAGGCCCTCTCCCTCGTAGATCTGTTCGTTCATATTTACATCAAATGCTTTTACCTTCACATAGTTCGGACGTGTTACCTGTCCTGCCATTCCCGGAACGCTCAGGCATCCCTCGTCACCGGTCTGCTCGCCGCTTGTCTCAAGGATCTCCGGATTGATCAGCACGATCGGGCCCTCACCTACATCGATGACAACGATACGTTTCAGGATTCCTACCTGTGGTGCAGCGAGGCCAACACCCATTGCATCATACATGGTATCCAGCATATCTGTGATCAGTTCCCCGATCCTCGGTGTCATTTTGTCTACTGTCCGGGATTTTTTTGTCAGTACAGAATCCCCCTGTACACGGATTGTTCTAAGTGCCATTTTTCTTCTCCTTTAATTCATATCAAATTGAATGTATATTTTCCGGAATCCGGAATTTATCTCTATATATTTCTCCAGCTTCTCTCTGACTGCTGTGAGAAAGCAGATATCCCTGTGCTTCAGATGGATCACCTGACGATAAACATCCTTTACCTTACCTACCGATGCAGCTGCAGGTCCGATCATGTGAAGCTCTTCCTTCGGACTTACCCTGCGGATAAAAACTTCTATATAATACATGGCATTTTTCAGAAGTTCTTCATCCTGGCAGGCGCCAAAAACAGTCATCATATGGGCTGCCGGCGGATAGTCCAGAAGCATCCGATACCCCATTTCTTCTTTATAAAATTTCTTATAATCCTGAATAGCCGCAGCCTGGATACTGTAATGCTCCGGCTGATATGTCTGGATCCCCGCCTGCCCCGGCCGATTCCCTCTGCCGGAACGTCCAACTGCCTGAGTCAGAAGCTGGAATGTACGCTCCCCGCAGTGATAGTCATCCATATTCAGCGAAAGATCTGCTGCAATCACTCCTACCAGAGTCACATTCGGAAAATCATGTCCCTTGACGATCATCTGGGTCCCCACCAGAATATCTGCCTCATGCTTTGCAAAAGAAGCCAGGATCTTCTCATAGCTGTCCTTGGTCCTTGTGGTATCAAAATCCATTCGAAGTACCCTGGCTTTCGGGAATTCTTTTTCAATGACCTTCTCGATCTGCTGGGTTCCTGCCTTAAATCCACCAATGTGCGGTGAACCACAGGACGGACAGATTTCCGGTTTCACAGTCTCATAGCCGCAATAATGACAGATCAGACGATTGCCATTGTGTTCACTTAGAGATACATCACAGTGGGGACATTTCATAACGTGACCGCAGGCTCTGCAGGAAACAAAGCCCGCATATCCTCTCCGGTTCAGAAACAGCATGGCCTGTTCTCTTCTTTCAAGGACCTGCTCCAGATCCCTCTTCAGCTCCAGACTCAGTACCGAGCGGTTTCCTTTCTTTAATTCTTCCCGAAGATCCACGATTGATACCTGTGGAAGAGGCCTTTCCTCATAACGTGCGTTTAACTTTACCAGAAGATATTCTCCGTCACAGGCATGACTGTAGGCTTCCAATGACGGAGTGGCTGATCCCATGACCACACGGGCATGTTCCATTCGTGCCCTCTCAATGGCAGTCTCACGTGCATGGTACCTTGGCGTATTCTCACTTTTGTAGGTGGGTTCATGCTCTTCGTCGATAACGATCAGTCCCAGATCTGAAAACGGTGTGAACAGTGCGGATCTGGGTCCTACCATCACCTGGATCTCACCACGTTTTGCTCTTTTGAACTGATCATAACGTTCTCCCTGGGAAAGTCTGGAATTCAGAACCGAAACCTTATCTCCGAACATGGCATAAAAGCGCCTGACTGTCTGATAAGTAAGCGCGATCTCAGGGATCAGCACGATCGCCTGTTTTCCCTCCTCCAGTACCTTCTGGATCAGGCGCATATAAACCTGGGTCTTTCCGCTTCCGGTCACTCCGAAAAGAAGTGCAGGCCTTGGGTCCGGCTCCTGCCATTCCCGAAAGATCTGCTCTGCCGCCAAAAGCTGTTCCTGGTTCAGACTCAGCTCCATGTTCTCCTTCACCAGGCCGAGCCCCTCGGGAATGCGATACATTTCCTGACTTTCAATAGTTATCAGACCTTTTTTTTCAAAAAAATCAAGAACGGAAATGCCGGCTCCAAGCTCTTTAGAGGCATAGGTATAATCCAGGCTCCCGGCCTCCAGGATTGCCCGAAGGAACCGCTCACGTGCTTTAAAGCGGCTGCCTTCCAGCTTGCCAAGAAGTGCCTGACCCTCTTCCTTTTTTCCTGTAAAAAAAATCAGCCTTTTCTCTTTTGCACGGACCTTGTCTTTTACAGGCAGAACTGTTTTCAGCGCCTGGATCATGGTGGAGCCATAGGTCTCCTTCATCCAGGCCGCAAGTGCGATCAGCCGGGATTCTGTTGTCTCACTGTCTGTGGATACTCCCCGGATCTCCTTGAGCTTTGACGCATCATATTTTGCCGTTCCGGAAATCCCGGTCACATAGCCTTTCCGAAGGGTATTTCCCTTTCCGAAGGGCACTGTGACCACAACTCCGGGTTTTATTGCCTGCACCAGTTCCTCAGGTACACGATACTGAAAATCCCGGTCCAGCTTTTCATGAGAAATATCAATGATCACATCTGCATAGATCATCCATTTACGCTTTCTGATCTTCTTCCAGGATCTCCCGGATCAGTACACGCTCATCCATGGGATATTTCTTACCCTTGATCTCCTGATAATCCTCATGGCCCTTTCCGGCAAGGACGATGATATCTCCCGGCTCACCATGATGGATCGCGTAGGCGATCGCCTCTTTACGATCCGGGATCTCTACATATTTTCCATCTGTTTTTGCCATTCCGATCTTAATATCATCGATGATGGCCTGTGGATCCTCATCTCGCGGATTATCTGAAGTAATGATGGTCAGATCTGCCATCTTTCCTGAAACCTCACCCATCTCATAACGGCGCAGCTTGGAACGGTTTCCGCCACAGCCAAACAGGCATACCAGTCTGTGCGGATCATATTCCTTCAGTGTTCCGAGAAGGCTCTCCAGCGCCATGGCATTATGTGCGTAATCGATCATCAGTGTGAATTCGTCAGATACCTTGATCATCTCAATACGGCCTTTGACCCTGGCCACCTTCAGAGCTTTGATGATATTCTCCTCGGATACCTTAAAATGACGGCAGATGGCAATGGCAGTCAGAGAATTGTAAATGCTGAACTTACCTGGAATATCGATCTCCACAGGAAAATCCATAAGTCCCTTAACATGATAGGAAATTCCCAGATAGCCCTTTCTTCCAACGAGTCTGGCGTCCTCTGCACGGAGATCTGCTTTTTCGGAAAATCCATAGGTTTCAAGTTTACAGGTGTGGCCTTCGATAATGCGGTCAAAGTGTTCATCGTCACGATTTACGATACCAACCTTACACTGTCTGAGAAGCATGGATTTGCAGTGCAGATAATCATCAAAGTCCTTGTGCTCATTCGGTCCGATATGATCTGGTTCAATATTTGTGAAAATTCCAAAATCAAACACAAATCCCTGGGTTCTGTGAAGCATCAGTCCCTGTGAGGAAACCTCCATAACGACCGCATCGCAGCCTGCTTCTACCATATCATGAAAATATTTCTGTACCATATAGGATTCCGGTGTCGTGTTGGCTGCCGGGATATGCTTCTCCCCGATAACAGCCTCGATGGTTCCGATCAGACCAACCTTATATCCGGCATTCTCAAGGATCGATTTCACCATATAGGTTGTAGTTGTTTTTCCTTTGGTTCCGGTGATACCGATGGTTTTGAGCTTTTCTGCCGGATGTCCGAACCATGCTGCTGAAATAAAGGCCATGGCGTAACGGGTATCCTCTACCTGGATCACTGTCACATCCTCCGGTGCCTCCACCGCTTCTTCCACGATGAGTGTCTTCGCACCCTTTGCCACAACATCAGGTATAAATTTATGTCCATCCACGACCGCACCTCTGATGCAGATAAAAAGGCTCCCTTCTTCTACTTTGCGGGAATCATATACAACAGAAGAAACCTCCTGCTCTGTACTTCCCTGAAGGCATTTGTATTCAAGATGTTCCAATAAGGATAAAAGATTCATTTTTCTCCTCCATCTTCCCTTTTTCCGGTCTGACGGCAGCACACCGGAGGCGGGAAATATACTGTTCTTATTTTCTGTACATACCATATAGAATAGCACACCTCCCTCCTGTTTTCAACGTTTCTTTGAGGTACGGCCGCCTTGTAAAATATCAGCTTGTTACTGTTCACTCCGTTCTCAGTAACATCAGCTTTTTCCATAAATATCCGCATATTTTTTCCGGAGCCAGATGCCGCCCAGCACAGTCACCAAAGCTGTCACTGCCAGAAGCGTCCACAAATCCCTCCTGGTATCATCTCCGGTCTTCGGATGTGTGGACGCAGTTCTTGCCATCTGTATCTGACCGGAAGCCGGACCCTGGTCATCTCCCTGCAAAGGCAGCCCTTCTTCCGGCGTAATAGCCACCTCTCCTTTTACCATGACAGAAGCGGAGGCCTCCATCAATCGCTCTCCGGTTTCCTGGCTTGTGACCGTCACCTGGTTAAAAAGCTTCTGATCCGCTGTTTTTCCCGGGATCTTCACCACAGCCTGAAGAGAAACTGCCTCTCCCGGCGGGATCTGTTGGATCATTGCCTTTGTACGGCTGCTGTTGAGCGTTACACCTTCCTGCTCCAGAAACTGTGCATGGATCCCTGCTGCCTGAAAGCGCTCCGTTCCCACAACCGAATGAAGCGTTTTTTCACCGGTATTCACGATACAGATCTGATAGGTCACAGTCTCACCCGGTGCAGCGGTTTCTTTGTCTGCAGTTTTCTTTACAGAAAGATCCGCCTTCAGTGCCTCCAGACCATTTATAGTGGAAGCGTTCTTCCGGATCACCTCCTCCACTCTGTCCTTCACCCTGGCCTCTGCTTCCACCTGGTGCTCCAGATCTTTTTCCTGTTCATCCAGAAGCGGCGCCTGTACATAAAAGCTCCTGCTCTCTCCGGCTTTTAATTCTGCAAATTCCGCCACAGCCCCTTCTGTTAGAAGGCCTTCTGCATCTTCCCACAGCTGCCGGATCTTAGGGCATGAAAGGCTGCTGGTCAGACGGATATCTGCAAGATCCAGCTTTCCGGTATTGGCTATCTCTACCTGATAACGGATGGTCTGCCCTGCTTTCATTTTTTTATTCTGTGCAATTACCGACAATTCCATATCAGCCTCAGCAGCCTCCACGTCCAACATAGGCGAGATCCCCTCTGCGATCACCAGCTTTTCCCCGTTTTCTTCTGTCATGAGAAAGGTTCCCGCACCGGTACAGTCCTTCTGAAGCGGTTCCTCCTGAATCACAGGATAACTGCTTTTCTCTGCCGGAAAACGGTATTCCTGCCGCAGGATCAGCGGGATACGGAAAAAAATCTCATCCTGCCCGTTCTGCTCCACGTTCAGCACGCTTTCCAGCTTTGTGATCTCTGTAGCTTCACCGCTCTGGCTCCTTACAGAAATCTGCTGTGCAGCCATATTTTTCGGGACAGAATCCGTTTCCGGAACAAAATACTCCGAAATATACGTGACCAGCGTCAGCTTTTGCGTCTCCTCAAACTCACCTTCCTCTTCATTCCCTACATTTTCCCCTCCGGTCGACGTTCCTTCCGGTGTGAGCGGACCCGTTTTCTCCTGCTCTTCATCCTCCGGCTGTACTGTTTCCCCGGATGCCAGCTGCTCCACGTGCTCATATCCTTCCTCCATTTCTATTCCGATTCCTTCCACAACCTTATCCACCGGCAATTCCTGTTCTGCCTTCTCTTCCTGCTGCAAGTCATCCTCCGGCAGCTCCTGCTCTGGCTCCTTTTCCTGCTGCAAGTCATCCTCCGGCAGCTCCTGTTCTGACTCCTTTTCCTGTTCCACCGATGGATCTTCAATCTTATGAAATTCATCGTCCCACTTCTCATTTTTCTCCTTATCCTCCGAAAACCTTCTCCCGGACAGCCATTCATTCAGGCCGCGAATCCGGATTCCAAGCTCCGCCTGTCCGGATTCTATGTCTTTCCAGAACACACTCTGATCGATAAACGGTGCCTGTCCCGGCAAAAAATCTGCTCCCAGAGTCAGCTTCGGTTCTATTGTTCCTCCCAGCATGGCTCCTGCCAGCACTGTCACAATTCCGGCTTTCTTCATCTGTTTCCATATTCTGTTTTTCATGGCTCTTCCTCATTTCTGCCTGATCTGGCATTTCTTATACACATGTTTTTTTTACAGAAGCTTACTTTTCCACAGACAAAGGCATCCCTCCCCGGCAAATGGTGCATGATCAATATTTTTTTCGATAAAATAAAATGGATTTCTGCATCGAAACGATGCGTGAACAGATCCCGCAGAATGCAGGATTAAGACTTTTTCAATGTATCACATTTTCAGACCATGCGCAACCGGATATAAAAATTATAAAGTTTGTTTAAACTTTCTTTATAAATTTTCCATTTCTTTTAGATTAACGACATATTTTAAACATATTTTCTCTATATAATAGGTGTTGGATAGATGAAAAACCACTCTCTATCTCCCCCCTCAAAAAATAGTAGGAATCAAACCGTCTGACTGGATCAGGCGGTTTTTCCTGTCTCGGAAAACACTCGATTTTCTATTGCATTTCCCACATAGGTCTTTTATAATAAAATATAATACTCGTGCATCGTTTTCGATGTACTCGTTACTGAATACAGTAACTGATTTCATTCCAATTTTTAAGAGAAACGAGGTATTTCCTATGAGCGAAAAAACCGTAGTAGTTGCATTAGGCCACCGGGCACTTGGCACCACACTTCCAGAGCAAAAAACAGCTACAAAACTCGCAGCGAAGGTAATCGCAGATCTGGTAGAGGAGGGAACCCGCGTAGTGATCTCCCACAGCAACGGTCCGCAGGTAGGGATGATCCACACCGCAATGAATGAATTCGGTAAGGCACATCCTGATTATACATTTGCACCAATGTCCGTATGTTCCGCCATGAGCCAGGGTTATATCGGCTATGACCTTCAGAACGCCATCCGTGCTGAGCTTATCTCCAGAGGGATCTACAAACCGGTCAGCACAGTTCTGACACAGGTTGTCATCGATCCATACGATGAAGCATTTGCAGAGCCGGAGAAGATCATTGGACGTGTTCTTAACGCAGAAGAGGCCGAAGCTGAAGAAGAAAAAGGAAACTTTGTCACAAAGGTGGGCGAGGGCCAGTACAGACGTATCCTTGCAGCACCGAAGCCACAGAAGATCGTAGAGATTGAAACCGTAAAGGTCCTCTCTGCAGCAGAGCAGATCGTCATTGCCGCAGGCGGTGGCGGAATCCCGGTTCTTGAGCAGGGAACTCAGCTGAATGGTGCCAGCGCCATCATCGAGAAAGACCTGGCAGCAGGACTTCTTGCAGAAGAACTGAACGCTGACACTCTGATGATCCTTACAAGCGTCGAGAAAGTAAGCCTTGACCACAATACGGATCACGAATCTTATCTGGATACTATTTCCACAGAAGATGCCAAGAAATATATTGCCGGCAAACAGTTTGCGGCAGGCTCCATGCTTCCTAAGATCGAAGCAGGTGTTTCCTTCGTGGAGAAGGGAACCGGACGCCGTACCATCATCACAGACATGGCCCATGCAAAAGACGGCTACCGTGAGAAGACCGGAACTATCATTAAATGATCATTTTACGGACTCAGAATACAAAGTGAACTATAAAACTTCACTTTACATAAAAATATCCCGCAGACGGCTGCTGGTCTTACCGGCAGCTCTGCGGGATATTTTTATATTGTCTAGCTGTCCGATCACTGTTCCACAGTTGATCGGACAGCTAGCATTTACATAGATTTTCGCTCAGCGATCTCAGCCATCTTCGCCTCATTCAGGCGGGTATCTCCATGGACACGGCTGTAGGAAAGATATCCGTTCATACGGTCGATCTTGGTCAGGTTTCTGGAACCGCAGACAGGGCATACATCCATCTCCAGTTCCTCATGACCACAATCGTCACAGTATGCAAGAGAAAGGTTCACTCCCTCATAATATCCCAGATCCATGGCTCTGCGGATCAGTGTACGGATAGCTTCCTTATTGTAGCCGATCGGATAACGTACATACTGAATCTTACCTCCATTGCAGAGTTCCCAGAAACGTCCCTCCAGATCCTGTTTCTCGATCGGAGTTACATCCTCTGTTACATGGCAGTGGAAGCTGTTGCTCACATATGGTCTGTCAGAAACGCCCTCAATGATTCCATACATCTTACGGAACTGCTCTACCTGCAGGCCACAAAGACTCTCTGCCGGTGTTCCGTAGATCGCATAAAGATAACCATCTTCCTTCTTGTACTGATTTACCTTGTCATTGATATATTTCAGAACCTCCAGAGCAAACGCCCCATCCTCGGCAATGGATTTGCCATTGTAAAGTTCCTGAAGCTCATTTAACGCTGTGATACCGAAGGAAGCTGTCATAGGCTTCAGGATCTTGCCAATCTTTTCATTCGGTTTCAGATGTCCGCCGTAGAAACCGCCTTCACAGTATGCAAGCGGGTTGGTGGATGCACGCATCTGTCCCAGATATTCGTAAGTGCGGATGTGCAGGTTACGGATCATTTCCAGATAGAAATCCAGAACCTCATAAAAATCTCTGCTCTCCGCTCTGGCTTTTGCAAGGATCATCGGAAGATGAAGGCTTACCGCACCAATGTTAAAACGTCCCACAAAAACAGGCGTATCATTCTCATCCGCCGGCTCCATACCGCCACGCTCATACCACGGACTTAAGAAAGCACGGCATCCCATCGGGCTGATGACCTTCTTGTATTTCCTGTACATACTGGAAATATAGCCTGCGCCGGACATAGACAGCCAGTCCGGATACATGGTTTTGGAGGAACACTCCACACCAGCCTCAAAAATATCCTCACAGCACTTTCCTGGACCATGGATCTCTTTGTCATAAAGGAATACGATCTTCGGGAAAAGTACCGGTTTCTTGTGTCCGGCCTTACCCTGTCCTCCCTGATGGACCTCAAGAAGGGAAATCGTACACATCTTCTCAAACTGCTCGGTTCCGAGACCAAGTGTCACCGTAACAAACGGATAATCACCTCTGGAAGAACCGACGGTATTCAGCTTGTACTCAATTCCCTGCCAGCCCTGGTCATAATCCCTGCGGACCTTATCAAGAGCATACTCAATAGCTCTCTCCTCACGGCCACTCCAGCTCTCGTCCGAGTATTTCATAAATTCGGAAATATATTTATCATAGCTCTTCTTTGCATACGGTGCCAGGATCTTATCAACCTCCGGCACTGTAAAGCCACCATACTGCTGTGCTGCTGTACTGAGAATGATATCCCCCATAACATCAAAGGCTGTATCCAGAGTCTTCGGCTCGTTATACCAGACATTACCCATCTCAAAACCGCCACTTAAAACAGCTGCCACATCGAACAGACAGCAATTCATGGTATCCAGACGTGCAGACTGGTCATGAATATAAATGTAGCCGTCCTTACATGCCTGAAGCTCATTACGGTTCATAAAAAACTTCCGATAGAGTTCCTTGTTCAGCTCATTAAAGATCAGGCTTCGTTTCGTGGCAACAAGGGCGCTGTCTGTATTGGCATTACTTTTATCACCGATATAACGGATCGCCTGACTCTTGGTATAGACATCATCCATCATATGGATAAAATCCAGCTTGTAATTCCGATAATCACGGTAGCTCTTGGCAACTGCCGGATTCACACGCTCCAGAGCCCCCTCCACGATATTGTGCATCTCCTGGATCTCAATCTCATTCTTTCCAAGGGAATCCGCATGCTCCTGGGCAAAACGGCAGATAAAATCCTTCTCCTCGTCTGAAAAAGTATAAAGAATACGCTCTGCGGATTTGTTCACGGCAGCCACGATCTTCTGCGGATTAAACTCCTCTCTTGTCCCGTCTTTCTTGATCACATATAACATTGCTCATCCCTCCCTGTGCTATATATAAGTCGCTATGCAAAATACTATATATAGTACCTATATCTTCTATATATTGTTTTTCATCTATATGTTGTGCTAGGCATGAGTATAACACAGCTGAGGAGAAAAGAAAAGGGATATTTCTGTATACACGAAAATACAGACACTTAGCACTGCCTGATCTCACTGCAGAAATATTCTCACAAATTTGTTCCGATCCAGTCTGCAAGAAAATCCCATAATTTCGGAAGCAGAATGGCCAGTGTCACTATAAACCATATGATCCAGCCTGCCCCGCTGCTTTTCTGATCTTTTTTTTGCTGTTTTTTTCCCTGATCTAAAACTTCTGCACGATTTCTGCCCACCGTTGTTTTATTCCTGGTATTAACTGCCGCTGCAGTCTTACGTCCGGCTGCTGCACCTGTATTCCGGCTTCTGGTTAGATTCCGATTCAAATCGGTATTGCGGCTTGCATTCGTATTCCGATTTATGTTTGTATTCCGGTTTGCGTTCGTATTCCGGTTTACGTTCGTATTCCGGTTTACGTTTCCGTTATGTTGTGTTGTTTGATCAGCATCCTGTCCATACTGCCGCATCATATCCCGCACTTTGGCGGAAGCATGTTTATAATGTATCTCCCGGGGCTCATTCAAATGATATAACACTTCATCATTTCTGTAAGGCATCCCACATAATGAACACCTGCCATTTACAACCTTACCCCCACAAACCTGACACCTTTGACCTGCCATAAGCTCCCTCCATTCTATCCGTCAAAACGGATATTTATATTTCCGTCGTAAACATAAGCATTCTTTTTTCAGTATATCACACCAGGCATTTAATACCCAGCATTTTTCTACGATACCCCAAAAGACTTCCCCTCTCATTATATTGCCACTCCACCCATTTTCTGCTATAATACCCCACAGAGCAATAAGCCTAAAAATCATCAGGAGGAGCCGATAATGAATACAATCACAATCCCCGCAACCTATCATGCAGACCTGAACCTCCATGACACACAGATTGCGATCAAAACAGTAAAAGATTTCTTCCAGCAGACACTCTCACAGAAGCTGAACCTTCTTCGAGTATCCGCTCCAACATTTGTAGCACCGGAATCCGGCCTTAATGACAACCTTAATGGTGTAGAGCGCCCGGTAAGCTTTGATATCAAGGCTATCGAAGGAAGCAACGCCGAAATCGTACACTCCCTTGCCAAATGGAAACGCTACGCACTGAAAAAATACGGATTTTCTCACGGAGAAGGTCTTTACACAGATATGGTAGCCATCCGCCGGGATGAAGATCTGGACAATATCCACTCTGTTTACGTAGACCAGTGGGACTGGGAAAAGATCATCTCCAAAGAAGAACGTTCCATGGAGACTCTCAAGGAAACCGTACGCACCATTTACAGTGTCCTTCGTAAAACTGAGAAATACATGGCTGTACAGTATGACTACATCGAGGAGATCCTTCCGAAGGATATCTTCTTTATCACAACTCAGGAGCTTCTTGACATGTATCCGGACTGTACACCGAAGGAACGTGAATATCGGATCACCCGTGAAAAGGGCGCTGTCTTCCTTATGAAAGTCGGCAAAACCCTCACCAACGGCGAGCGCCACGACGGACGTGCCCCGGACTATGATGACTGGGAACTGAACGGTGATATCCTCGTATACTATCCGGTACTTGACATTGCCCTTGAGCTTTCCTCAATGGGAATCCGTGTTGACGAGGACGCACTTGACCGCCAGCTTACCGAAGCAGGCTGTGATGACCGAAGAGAGCTTCCATTCCAGAAGGCCATCCTGAACAAAGAGCTTCCGTACACCATCGGTGGTGGTATCGGACAGTCTAGGATCTGTATGTTCTTCCTTCGTAAAGCACACATCGGAGAAGTACATGTCTCTCTCTGGCCGAAGGAGATCACAGATGCTGCAGAGACACACGGACTTCAGCTTCTCTAAAACAGCCTACAGATTTATTTATAATTTTCGCGGAAATGAGGTAATAACGTGAACATTCTGTTTTTTCTGATTCCCAAAAGCGAAGTAGCCTACATCTTTGAGGATGAAACTCTTCGCCAGACCCTCGAAAAAATGGAGCACCGCAAGTACTCCTGCATTCCTATCCTCACCATGGACGGCAAATATCTCGGCACCATCTCAGAGGGAGATCTCCTCTGGGGCATGCGCCGTGCAGATATCCACGACATCAAGGAAACAGAGGGAATCCCAATCATGGCGATTCCACGCCGTGCCACCTACAAACCGGTCCATGCAGATTCCAATATGGAAGATCTCCTGGATCGCGCCATTAATCAGAACTTCGTACCGGTGGTAGATGACCAGGGCTCCTTCATCGGGATCATAACCAGAAAATCTATCATCAAATACTGTTACAACGAAATAAAAGCCGCACAAAAAACTGCCGGTGAAGAAATCCACTGAGCAGCGGAAAGAAAAAGGATGGCTTCCGTTCCTGCACAGGTAGGAATCGGAAGCCATCCTTTTTTGATCCGGCAGTTGTATTCCGGATTTTTATTTTATTTTTTCGCGGATCATACTCAGTGCATCTTCATCTGCCACAACCGTGAGATCCGGGTGAAGCTGCAGGATAGATGCCGGAACCTTCGGTGTGATCGGTCCGTACAGGGAATTATACAGGGCTTCTGCCTTGGATGTTCCCGTTGCCACAAGAAGGATCTTTTTTGCAGCCATGATATTCCCGATTCCCATAGTGTAGGCCTGTTTCGGGACCTCATCCATGCTTTCAAAAAACCTTGAATTGGCTCTGATGGTACTTTCTGTCAGATCCACACAATGGATTTCTTTTTCAAAGGCATCTCCTGGTTCATTGAAGCCGATGTGTCCGTTCCCGCCGATACCAAGCAGCTGCATATCCACACCTCCGGTTTGCCGGATGATTTCGTTATACTGTGCACATGCCTTATCGCTATCCTCTTCCAGTCCGTCAGGCACAAAGGTCCGTGCTTTGTCAATATTTACATGGTCAAAGAGATTATGATCCATAAAATAGCGGTAGCTCTGGTCATTGTCGCCGGAAAGTCCCTTGTACTCATCCAGATTCACACTTGTCACCCTGGAAAAATCCAGATCCCCTTTTTTGTACCATTCTACCAGTTGTGCATACATGCCCACAGGCGTGGAACCGGTAGCCAGTCCAAGAACTGCATCCGGTTTCATGATAATCTGTGCAGACATGATATTGGCTGCTTTTCTGCTTACATCCTGATAATCTTTTCCTGCGTAAATAATCATAGTTTTTTCCTCAGCTCTTATTCTGCGATAAGTTTATCCAGAAGCTCCTTGGCCATACGGATATCTTTTTTCTGTTCCTCACCGGAGATCTCACGCTCAATGGTAATATCTCCCTGATAACCAATCTCTTTCAGCTTTGCAATAAATGCAGGATAATTTACTTTACCCTGGCCAAGGGGAACCTCATCACCCAGATGATGTCCATCCGTTGGATATTTTCCATCTTTTCCGTGAATTCCCATGACATACTCACCGAAAACCTCCAGAGCATCTACCGGATTTGCCTTTCCGTACATGATCAGGTTTGCAGGATCAAGGTTAATTCCCACATTTCCTTTTCCGACAGCTTTCTCAATATCCTGGATCGCACGCTTTAATGTTACAGGAGTCTCCTGTCCTGTTTCAAACAGGAAGTTCTGACCATTTTCCTTACATTTTTCCACAATAGCCTTACATGCAACCAATACTTCCTCGTATTTCGGGTCGTATGGATTTTCCGGCATATAGCCAACATGTGTTGCCAGGTCTGTCACATGGATCTTTTTCGCAAAGTCAGAACCTTCCATAAGCATCTTCAGTCTCTCAACTCTGTAATCAGACGGAATCAGGCCAAGTGTCAGCTGTCCTTCATAGAAATCCCATACTCTGCGGCCTTCCCATCCGCACCAGAATGCGGTTGCGTGGATCCCGTATTTCTCCAGACCTTTATTAATAGCCTCTGCCATAGCATCGTCCTGAAGTGTTGGACGATCCCAACATACCAGCTGGCAGCTATCCACACCCATTTCCTTCAGCTCCGCAAATTTTGCATCAATATCTGTATCGCTTGTAAATTCGATCAAAACTCCAACTTTCATAGGTTCTGTTCTCCTTCCAGTATTACCTTATATTATACTACTTATAACACCAAAATCAACCTTTTACCGCACCGGCAGTAATACCGCCTACAATATGCTTCTGCATCACAACAAAGAAGATAAGACTCGGTATCATAGACATTACGATTCCGGGAAGTGCATGCTCCCAGTCTGCTGTCTGTGCGGAAAACTGCATGTACAGTGCATTCTGGATATTCATTGCCACTGTATTTCCGCCAACGATCAGCTGGTTGGTGATGATATCATTCCAAGTTGCCAGCGCATCCAAAACAACGACCGTAGTGAGGATCGGTTTCAGAAGCGGAAGTACAATGCTGAAATAAGTGCGGATCTTACCTGCACCGTCAATACATGCACACTCTTCCAGATCGATAGGCACATTTTTTACAAATCCATGGATCATGTATACAGCCAGCGGCATACACAAGCCTACACTTACCAGAATATATCCGATTCTTGTTCCAGTCAGATTCACGTTGGAAACCAGTCTTGTCAGGGTGATCATGTAAGACTGGAACGGAACCATCATCGGCATGATGATCAGAACAAAGCATACTTTGCTGAGTCTGCTTTTTGTTCTTGCAAGCTTATAGGCTGCCATCGGCGCCATGAGCACTACTAGGATAACCGTGCAGAATGTATAGAGCAGTGTGTTAAAGATCAGAGACGGGAAACCGAATTTCGTCCAGGTCTCCATATACATCTTCAGGCTCCATGACTTGGGCAGAGCCAGAAAGTCCTGCAGCATATCATTATATGGTTTAAATGAGTTTATAAAGATCAATACCAGCGGCATCAGCCAGAAGATCGCACATACAAAAATAATGATCGTCAGTGCATTCACCTGCCGCAGGTTCTTTGGTTTCTTCTTCATTATGCCTCAACCTCCTTACTCTTGGTAATCTTCATCTGAATTGCTGTAATGATCAGAACAAATACTACAAATACAAGAGATTTGGCAGTGGCAAGACCATATTTGCTGTTAACAAAAGCTTCCTTATAAATATTATACGCAACGGAAACAGTTGAATTCGCAGGTCCGCCCTTTGTAAATACCATGATAATATCGAATAACTTAAACGCAAATGTCATTGATGTCAGCATACAGATCGAGATCGCAGGCATGATCATCGGAATTGTGATCTTGCGGAATACCTGGAAAGAGGTTGCTCCGTCGATTCTTGCCGCTTCCAGAAGCTCTCCCGGAACTGCAATGATTCCTGCGATATAATTGACCATGTAAAAACCAAGATTCTGCCATACTGCCATGACAACAACTACATAAAAAGCAAGCTTCGGTGTTCCAAGCCAGCTCCAGTTAAAGAATTCCCATCCTGTAACACTGTAAAGAGCCTCAAAGCCAGGTCCCAGGATAAATTTCCAGATCAGACTGATCGCTGTCAGACTGATGATATAAGGAATATAATAAAAAGCACGACCAAGACTGTTCACTTTGTTCTCACGTGCCATTACGACAGCGACTGTGAGAGAAACAATGTTTACGATAACAACATAAAATACTGCAAATTTAAGAGTAAATCTGACACCTTTCCAGAAAAGCGGGTCAGCAGTAAAGATCTTCACATAGTTGGCAAGTCCTACAAATTCCATGTTCTTGCCGATTCCATTCCAATTAAATACCGAATAGTACAGATTCATTACAAATGGAATATCTGTGGCAAACAGTACAAAAACGACTGCCGGAAAGACAAACAATGCAAAAATTGCCAGATCCTTTGTTTTTTTGTTTTTCAATCCTATCCCCTCCAGAAATTCATTTTTTCTTTGGTTTATATTTGGGAAACAGGCAAAGCTGCTGCCTGTCTCCCTCTTTTGTCAGTTACATTCCGTCAGCCCAAAATCAACAAATCTGTTTCTCTTCGGCTCCTGGAGTTCCTTGTTACTCTGCTGATGTCCAGAAATCCTGGAAGAGCTGTGTTACTTCATCTGCGCTCATGTCTCCAAGCATGTAAGACTGGAGATACGGACCACACTCATCTGCGTAGCTGCCAGGAGCAATCGTGTGGATCCAGCCGTTTGTCTTTCCAGCGTCGATATAGGTCTTGGCATCATTTGCAAGAGCGCCGGTCACTTCCATATCAGACTTTGCACCAGGAACAGCTCCTACACCTTCTGCCATCCATTTCTGGCCTTCTTCGGATGTAAGGATAAACTCACAATACTCTTTTGCAAGATCCAGATTCTTGGAATCTTTATTTACAATATAAGTCCAGTTACAGGAGGATAATACAGTTGCATCATCTTCACCGGCGCCTACCGGGAATGGAAGAAATGCAAGATTTGCATCAGGATTAAAGGAATCCAGTGTAGACTGGCACCAGTCACCCATATGGATCATAGCTGCATCGCCGTTTGCAAGCATATTCTCTGATGTCTCCCAGTCAACCTCAAGCGGCTTGTCCGGACCATACTCTACAGCAGGATCAAGGAACTTGTAAAGGTTCTCCCAGTTAGGCATATCTGCAAATGCTGTCTCACCGGATTTGATCGCATCTACTGTCTCAGCAGCTGTTTTGTCTTTGTCGATCATGAAATGTGTTGCAACCTGTCCTAATACCCATGTTTCCTTTGCAGCAAGTGCAAACGGAGTGATGCCTGCATCCTTCAGCTTCTTGCATGCCTCTTCCAGCTCATCCATGTTTGTCGGAAGCTTGTCGATACCAGCTTTCTCAAAGCAGTCCTTGTTGTAGATCAGGCCCATGTTCTCATAGGTCCATGGAAGAGATTTTACATTTCCCTCGTCATCTTTTCCAAGGTTTACAGCGTCCTCATTGAACTTGTCCAGAACTTCTGTATCATTGCTCCAGTCGTAAGCATAATCATAGTACATTTTCGCTTTTGTTCCGGCCTCAGCATCAAATACGTCTGGTGTATCACCGGAGTTTACTCTGGACTGAAGCAGTGTGTCGTAATCGTTGGCTGCATGCTGTACATCAACAGTCACACCCGGATGTGATTCCTCGAAGGCTTTTACCATCTCGTCATATTCTTCCAGACCATAAGCATGTGCATCAAATACATTCAGTGTTACATTTTCTTCAGCATGTGCAGTTACCCCTCCTGCAACTACCATTGATGAGATCATTGCTGCTGATAACAGAATAGAAATCACTCTTTTTTTCATTTGCATATCCTCCTTTTGAATAGCTTTTTTTATTTTTCTCACTGCCTTTCAGTGAAAATTTCATTATTTGTTTTCGTGTGTGTTTACATACTCTTTTGCCGCATTCCACTCTTTAATCCCAAGCTGTACGGATCTTACTCCTTCGATCAAAGGAGCAACCTCTACAGGTTTATCTTCTCTGACGCATTCCTGGAAATATTTGATCTCTGTATAATATGGTCCCAGATTGGAGACATTGATTCCCGCCACATCACTCTCGCCTTCATATTCAGCTTTGAGCTCTGGCGTCTCCACAGTTCCGTCTTTCTTATATACTGTCAGGCTCGGTGACTGAGCACCGTTAAATTCTATCGTAGCATCCTCAAAATGTGCACGGAACGCTGCATGGAACTTCATTGCCGATGACTCATCCCAAATACCCTCTGCTGTAGCAAAAACATCTCCGAATTCATACTCCGTGATGATATGATTGATCATGCCACTTTCAAATCTGCTGGCTTTTACCTGGAAGCTGTCCGGCTCACCCAGCATATAACGCAGAAAATCAAGATCATGCACGTGAAGATCCAGCACAACGGAACCACTCTTTTCTTCATTATGGAACCAGTCCTCAAATCCCCATTTCACATCTCCGCTGATACGCTCCATAGTAATGGATTTCAGCTTTCCGAATTTTTCTGTGTCGTAAGCTTCCTTCAGATATTTATATTCCTCAAAGGAACGTACTACCTGTCCTACCATAACCTTCTTCCCGGATCTTTTTTCTGCTTCAAGAAGCATCTGGCAATCCTCTTCGGTCAGACATACCGGTTTTTCCACCAGTACATTCATCCCTTTTTCCAGTGCCTTCACTGCATGTTCTGCATGCAGATAGCTTGGAAGACAGATATGTACAATATCCAGCTGCTCCTTTTCGATCAGTTCCATTCCGTATTCATATGTGGCAGCTTCCGGAAAATATGATGCCGCTTTGTCCAGAAATTCTTTTCTGCAGTCAGACAGGGCAACTACCTCAACATCATCCTCTTTTTCTGATAAGACTTTCAGGGATAAGTAATGAGTCGTTCCCATTCCGCCGCATCCAATCACGCCTATTCTCATCTCTCTACCTCTCTTTATTTGTCCAGTGGCCTAACTAATATTTCAAAAAATAAAAGTTTTTTGCAAAAACATCTGTGTTTCTTGTTACAAACTCTCTTTTTTGCTGTTCTTAGCTTGGATTTAGGATAGCATTCTTTGCCGTATCTGTCAACATTCTTTCCCGTTTTTTCGTCTTTCAATGTGCATTTCTTCTATAATAAACAATATCTCGAGTATTTTTTGTGCATTTTGCACATTTATAATCAATTATTTCTATCACTGTACTATTTATCTCCGTTTTTTTACCAGTCTTCCGAAAAAATGCCTGTATTATATTGCTCTTCATTTTAGAATTGTCGTATTTTTATATTTTTCCTTCTATAAATAGTCAATATTTTCTTTGTACAGCCACATATTGATTATTTTCAGCATCTATGATAGGATATATTTAGTACGGAGACTTTACCATTTTTCGGTACCGTTTATTTTTAAAGGATTGGAGATGAAAAGAAACTATGAAACTTGTTAATCAGCAGGTTATTAAGAACACGAATATGAAACGGCTCTATACTTCCATCTATTCCAGTCCCGGAATATCCAGAGCACACCTTGCCAAGCAAACGAAGCTCAGCAAAACAACCGTATCTACTCTTGTAGATGAACTGATCGAACGGGGATTCATTGTGGACAACGGTATCGGAGAATCCGACAGCATCGGACGTAAGCCGAACTGCCTTCAGGTCCGGATGAACAGCTACTACGTTGTTGTCATGAACTGGCATGAAAATGCTGTCGAAGCTTATCTTGTGGACATTGCCGGTACTTCCGTCTTTCATGAATCACGGAAGCTTTCCGAAGACGAAAATCATGTCGCATGCTCCGGCTCCTGTTTCCGGGAATCCATTCTGGAACACTGTGCTCCTGACCGTATCCTTGGCATCTGCATAGTAATGTCCGCCATGATCGACGCCTCCAGCAATGAAGTATATTCCACGACCCTGAATCTGCCTTCCATGGAAAGCACTCAGATCATTAAATCTCTGAAGACTGCATTCCCGGGATACCCGGTTGATCTTCTCAATGATACCGCCTGCTATTCCTACGCGGAAAAGGTCTATGGCAATATAAAAGAGAAAAATTTTGCTTTTCTCAATTTCGGCCGCGGCATCGGTGCCACCCTTTTCACAGAAGGAAGCATGCTTGGAACTGCCAGTGGTTCCTCTACCCAGTTCGGCCATTATTCCATCGATCCTCACGGTCCGGAATGTATCTGCGGAAATCACGGATGTCTGGAAGTTATGATCTCGGAGCAGGCTCTGAAAAACAGGATCCCGGAATTCGGACAGATTCCATCCTTAAGCGCACTTTCAGAAATCACCTTCTCAGATCTGGGAAAGGCTGCCACCTTCCGCGATCCAACCGCTCTTGCTATGGTAAAGGAGATGGCATGGGAGCTGTCCATCGCCCTGAGTAATCTGATCAGTACCGTAAATCCATCTCTGATCGTTCTTGGCGGAAAGATTCCGGATCTTGGCGAATATTTTCTCAATGAAGTACGGGAAGACCTGAAAAAAACCGGGTTCCGCAGGATGGTAGATAACGTGACTGTCCGTTACTCCCAGCTCCAGAGTGATTCGTTCCTGAACGGAGCCATGAAATACTTTTTTGATATCCACTATTCTTTTACAAATCAGGATCCGACGAATTTTTTTATCGGATGATATAAGGAGGAAGCCATGAAAAAACTGAAAGCTGCTATTGTAGGCTGCGGCCGTATTTCCGTCTCTTATGCGGATGCATTCCATCGTCTCAGCGATGAAGTAGAATTAGCATATGCCGTTGACAAAGATCCAGCTCTTGCCAAAGCCTTTGCAGAGGAATTTAACTGTTCCTGGACTACGGACTTTGATGAGATCCTGGATAAGGATATTGATGTGGTACATCTCTGTCTGCCGCATTTCCTGCACCCGGTCATGGCCATCAAAGCCATGAAAGCCGGCATTAACGTCCTTACCGAAAAGCCCATTGCCACCTGTCTTCAGGATGCAGACAGAATGATCCGTACCGCCGAAGAAACTCATGTAAAGCTGGGCGTTATCTTCCAGACCCGTTACACAAAAAGTGTAGAAAAGCTCCGCGAAATGATCCAGCGGGGTGATTTCGGAAAAATCCTTACCGCACGTTCCTATCTGACCTGGAACCGTCCGCTCGACTATTACAGCGGAAGTGACTGGAAGGGAACATGGGACAAAGAGGGCGGCGGTGTTCTCATCGACCAGGCGATCCACAGCATTGATCGTGTTCGATATATGCTGGATTCCGATGTGGAATGGATCGACGGAAGTGTTCATAATTATGTTCATCATTTTGTAAAAGTGGAGGATGCCGCAGACGCTGCTATCATGTTTAAAAACGGCTGTCTTTACAATCTCTATGCCTGCAACATTTACGGAGCCGATTCCCCGATCAATATTGAACTGATCGGAGAAAAAGGACGCCTGGGTCTTAAGCAGGACATGGGCTATTACGAGCTGGACGGCACCTATGCCGAGATCCGAAACACTTATGAGACCACAAATGTGGGCCCTGATTACTGGGGAAGCAGCCATCACCTGCAGATCCGTGACTTCTACCGTTCTGTCCGTGAGGATCTTCCTGTTGCCATCGACGGACTGGAAGGCAGAAAAACCCTTGAAATGGTAAAGGGCATCTACCTTTCCTCTGCCAGAAGAGAACGCATCTCTCTCCCCTTTGAGGATGTAACCTACAGTGATCTGAACCAGCCGGTGAAATAACTACGTCACTATTCTGTAACTATAAAAAACGGATGCTTTATCTCCTGCAGCATTTCCACAGGAGGATAAAGCATCCGTTTTTAATATTCTTATATTTATAATGTCATTATAATGTCTTTGAAAGAAACTCTCGAAGTCTCTTATTCTTTGGATTTGCAAAGAATTCCTTAGGAGAATTTTCTTCCTGGATCTTTCCTTCATCAATGAAGAGGACTCTGGTTGCCACCTCGCGGGCAAAGCCCATCTCATGAGTTACCACAACCATGGTCATGCCGGATCTTGCAAGCTCCTGCATCAGTTCCAGGACCTCTCCTACCATCTCCGGATCAAGAGCAGATGTAGGCTCATCAAACAGCATCACGTCCGGGTTCATGGCAAGAGATCTTGCAATGGCGATACGCTGCTTCTGACCGCCGGAAAGCATGTCCGGATAGGAATCTGCCTTATCCGGAAGACCTACTCGCTCCAGAAGCTCCAGTGCCGTTTTTTCAGCCTCTTCCTTACTCATAAGATTCAGAGTCACAGGTGCGAGCATAATATTCTCTTTTACTGTCTTATGTGGAAAAAGATTAAACTGCTGGAATACCATTCCGATCTTCTGACGATGACGGTTGATATCCACCTTGGAATCTGTGATGTCGGTTCCCTCAAAGAGGATTTTTCCCCCGGTCGGCTCCTCAAGGAGATTCAGGGAACGGAGGAATGTAGATTTACCACAGCCGGATGGTCCGATAATGGCTACTACTTCACCTCTGCGGATCTGTGTGGTGATCCCGTTGAGAACCTGATTGCCGCCATAGGCCTTTTCAAGTCCCTGTACATCCAGAAGCACTTCATTACTTACGCTCATTGGTTCTCAGCCTCCTTTCAAGTCTTCCTACCAGATAGGTAAGAAAACAAACAATCACAAGATAGATCGCAGCTACTACCAGCAGCGGGAACAGTGCACTGTAGGTCTGGCTTCGGATAATGTCTCCGCCACGGGTCAGATCCATAAGTCCGATATAACCACTGATGGATGTCTCCTTCAAAAGTACGATCAGCTCGTTTCCAAGGGCCGGCAGGATGTTCTTGACCGCCTGCGGAAGAATGATCTTGATCATAGTCTGTGTATAGTTAAGACCCAGGCTCCGTCCTGCCTCAAACTGTCCCTGATCAATAGACATGATGCCGGAACGGACGATCTCAGCCACGTATGCAGCAGAGTTCATACCAAAGGCGATAATGGCAACAACTATCTTACCCGGATCTATGGTTGCAAAAATAACATAAAATACGATCAGCAGCTGTACCATCGTTGGGGTGCCACGGATCACAGTCAGATAAACACGACAGATCACATTAAGGATCTTAAGCTTACCTGTCTTATCATGTGTAGAACGGACAATAGCAATGACAAATCCCAGAAAAATACCAAGAAGTACAGCAAAAAAAGTAATGATGATGGTATTTTTCAGACCGGACAAAATGAACTGCCAGCGATTGTCGTCCAGAAAGTTAAACTGAAACTGTTCAATAAGACTCAAAATTTCCACCCTTTCCAAAACTACAGGTTCCGAAATCCGGAAAACATACCCGGATATCCGGAACCTGATCATTCGCTACTGAACCCTGCAACGAATATCTGTTTCTCAGCTTATCCGTTCAGAATCCTCTGATTTCTCTGTGCAAAATTATTTCTTTACAATAACAACCTGCTCTGCAGTTGTGTACGGATCAGTGAAATCAACGCTCTTTTTACGATCCTCTGTTACTGTCATTCCTGCAGCACCGAAATCAGCTTTTCCGGATTTAACAGAATTTACGATCGCATCAAACTCCATATCCTCGACCTTCAGCTCATATCCAAGCTTGTCGCAGACAGCCTGAGCGATATCAACATCAATACCTACGATCTTATCTCCGTCATAGTATTCGTATGGCTGGAAGGTTGCGTTTGTTGCCATGGTAAGAGTTCCCTTGGAGTGATCTGCATCCTTAGGAGTCTCATATGGTGTCTTACCTGCATCATCACCGATATAGTTATCTCTGATGGAATCCAGAGTTCCGTCATCCTTCAGCTCCTTCAGAGCCTCGTTAAACTCTTTGGTAAGGTCTGCATTGTCTTTGGAAAGGCAGATCGCATACTCCTCTTTATCAAAAATATCCTCAACGATCTCAAGATCATCGTTTTTCTCAACAAATTTCTTGGCAGGCTCGCTGTCGATCACTACGCAGTCAATCTTACCCTGTTTCAGAGCCATAACAGCGTCATTACCTTTGTTGTATCTCTCTACTGTTGCGTCTTTAACCTCTGTAGCGTCTGCATCACCGGTTGTTCCAAGCTGAACACCGATCTTCTTACCCTCCAGATCATCTGCGCTCTTGATCTCATCTGCTGCAAAAACAGCGGATGTCATAGAAACTGTCATAGCTGCTGCAAGTGCAAGTGCCATAAATTTTCTCTTCATTTTTTCTTCCTCCTGAATTCTATGTACTTTACGTTAACTGTCTCTCTGCTTGTGTCAGTCCAATTCGTAATGTACAGCATAATTATACATCTCCATGCATATTACTTTGTTTTATGATACCATGTTTCTGACAAAATGCAAGCACATAAAATCCATAAATACGAAAATCCACTTCTAATTTACCGGAATTCCACAGGGAAAATTCACTTTTCGATAACAATTGTCCAATATACTATACTATTAAAGGCAACAAATGGAAAAAACCTGCGTGTTTTTTCCATGGGGTCTTGTGTTCCAACAGAAAAAACAAGTATAATATTCAGAAACAAGAGGAGGCTACTATTATGAAATTCACGAAAATGCACGGCATTGGAAACGATTATGTATATGTAAACTGTTTCGAGGAAACTGTTAAGAATCCGGCCGCAGTGGCAAAATTTGTCAGCGACCGTCATTTTGGCATTGGTTCCGATGGGCTGATCCTGATCCGCCCGTCGGAGATTGCAGACTGCGAGATGGATATGTACAACCTGGACGGCTCTCAGGGTGCCATGTGCGGAAACGGTATCCGCTGCGTTGCCAAATATGTCTATGACCACGGCATTGTGGACAAAACTTCTTTAAGCATCGCCACAAGAAGCGGTATCAAATATGTAGATCTTACTATCCGCGACGGCAAGGCCTCCATGGTAAAAGTCAACATGGGCTCCCCGATTCTCACTGCAAAAGAGATCCCGGTGGTTGCCGAAACCGAGCAGGTGATCGACGCTCCCATCACCGTCGACGGAAAAGAATATCACATGACCGCAGTTTCCATGGGTAATCCTCATGCCATCATCTACGTAGACGATGTGAACAGCCTTGACCTGGAAAAGATCGGCCCGTCCTTTGAAAATCACGTATGCTTCCCGGACAGAGTCAACACTGAGTTTGTTCAGGTGATCGACCGCCACACCGTAAAGATGCGTGTATGGGAGCGTGGCTCCGGAGAAACTCTTGCCTGCGGCACAGGCGCCTGCGCAGTTACGGTAGCTTCCATCCTCAATGACAAGGTTGACGGCAGCAAACCGGTTACTGTACAGCTTCTTGGCGGAGACTTAAACATCTCCTGGGAAAGAGATGAAAACCTTGTATATATGACAGGACCTGCAACTACGGTGTTTGACGGAGAGATCGATCTTGGATTTTTAGGTGAATAAATGAAAAAGGAGGGAGCTTTTCGAAGCTCCCTCCTGCGTATTATATTTCCGCATATCCCCTCTTCAAATAAATACCAGAACCCTCTCCACGATAAACACCGCCGCACATGCCAGCAGGGCTACTGTGATCAGGCTTTTTTCCTTATATGCAGCAATAAGTGCTACCAGGAAACCTGCTGCACCGGAGATGATGCTGTCTGTGGCCTTCAGGATGGCCGGGAAGGTCATGGCTGCCAGACAGGCATATGGCACGTAGTACAGAAAGGACTTGATAAACGGGCTTCTGATCTCATTTTTTGCAAGAGCAAGGGGCAGCATACGGATGAGATAGGTGACTGCTGCCATCACCAGGATATAGAGATATACATTATGACTCATGAACGGCTTCCTCCTTCTCTTCCACCGGGCAGAAATAAGCCGCCAGGCCTGCTACCAGAAGTGTTGTGATAATGATCATAAATCCGGATGATACCTGTTTTAACACCGGTGTCACCGCAAAAACAGTACTGACTGCCATGGATGCCACAACCACCCCAAGAACCGGTCTGCTCTTTTTGGACGGCGGGATGATGATGGCCAGGAACATTCCGTAAATGGCAACGCTCAACGCACTAAGCATAAAATCCGGCAAAAGGCTTCCGGAGATTCCTCCTGCCAGAGTTCCAAGAGTCCATCCGGGAATTGCCACGCACATGGCTCCGTAATTATAAAATACACTGACCTTTCCCTCCTGAGCCGCACTGATCCCGAAAATTTCATCGGTGATACCAAAAGCAGCGATGTATTTCAGGATACCGGACTCCTCACGCCGGAATTTCTGGGACAGGGAAAATGACATCAGGCAGTATCTCAGGTTGATGATCAGCTGCGTCATTGCCATCTCCCACATGGAGCCTCCCGCAAAAATAATGTCCAGTCCCGCAAACTGACCGGCCGATGTCAGGTTGGTCAGGGAGATCAGAACTGCCTGCCAGATACGCAAGCCGCCGGCAACAGCCATCATGCCAAAGGTAAAGGATACCGCAAAATATCCAAGAGCGATGGGAACCCCATCCTTCATACCTTTTCTGAAACTTTCTCTTTTCATCGATTTCCTCCATTGTATGTACATTCCGTTATAAACGCAGCTGTGCCTACTTCTCCGATCTGTACAGCACTCATCAGAATCTCGCCACAGCTCGTTGTACATGTAAATAAGAGCGTGCCCGGAAACGTTTTTCCTGTTTCCTGACACGCTCTTTTATTGTAGCATTGCCCTGTCAAAACTTCAATACGTGAATACGTCATTCCTGTTTGTCATTTTCCGGAATATATCCTTACGCTTCTTCAACTCCATCCGGATCTACCAGACGATCCAGAACCTTGAATCCATTGTTACGAAGAACGCTCTCTGCAACAAGGAGATCCTCACAGTGCATGATCGCTACCGGGACTTTCAAACCTCTGTGGAAAAAGGTGTAAATGTAATGAAGGTTTACGTTGCTGTCGCCCATGACGCTGAGAAGCTTGTCAAGACCGCCGATCTCATCCTGAAGATCTACCAGGATAGCCTGAGTAATACGGGTCATATATCCGTTTTCTGCCATGATCTGGTCTGCTTTTTCCGGATCATCACATACCATACGAAAGTTTGCGAACTCCGGTGCATCGAAACAGCCGAAGCCGTAGATGTCAATCTGATTCTCTGCAAGGATCTTTGTGACTTTCTGAAGACTTCCCGGAGTGTTTTCTACGAAGACGATATTCTGTTTTACCATGATGTGATTTCCTCTTTTCCTGATTATTTTTTCTTGTTATTGTTTTTCTTATTATTCTTTTTTTATTCTAGCATGAAATTAATTGGAAGTGAATCCCTTTCCGGGAGGGAGCATTTCGCATGCGGTTTTTCCTTTCCAGGGGGAGCATTTCGCATGCGGCAGGTGCGAGGAGGGGAAGCATTCATAGTTGCGAAGGCCATCGTCCCCTCCTCGCGCTCCTCCCCTCCCGGCCACGCCGCTGTTCTGTGTTGTGGAATGTGTTACTTTTCTGACGGGGTGATGGATTCTACGATGTTGGGTATTGCAAGTTGTGCCGATATAAGTAACTGATATGCTTTCTTGATTCAGGTCAAGCGGATATTCGCAATCCGCTTCGCTACTTGCTCATAACCGAATAACTGCTTCGCAGTTTATCAGAAGGAGCTTACACTCCTCCTGATACAAGCAAGTCCCCACCCACTGCTTATTGCTTTTCGTAACCCCCGCAGGGGACTTACTTGATTCGGTTAAACTCCGGCACTGTCATCTGCAAAATGGGAACGATAATCTCCTTATTACTCATTAGCTGTTTCATTCCTGCATCATACTC
>OGON01000154.1_pt1 | contig 58014 bp, 55 predicted proteins | sample 1552671 | NCBI WGS metagenome assembly OGON01 (sample SAMEA2580136, study PRJEB22360) | human gut metagenome | biome: human gut; feature: human-associated habitat; material: faeces | place: Denmark | collected 2008/2010 | reverse complement strand
ATCCCTAAAAGCAGGTCGAGTCAAATATACCGCCACCCGTAGCCTCAAGACTGCGATAGACGCTCGCGCCGACTCCGTGGGTGCGGACGACGACGGTAGTATCGGCGGACGCTTCTATTGGCGAGTTTATCACCCGAACGCCCTTTTTCTCAAGATCTTCTATAACGACCGGGTTATGTATCAGGGGCCCGAAAGTAGCGACTTTTTTTCCGCTGTCAACGAGCTTATATGTCATCTCGACCGCGCGGTTGACCCCGAAGCAGAAGCCCGCCGTTTTTGCAACCTCAATCTTTTTCATGACCCTTTTCAAGCAGCTCCCCTATCTTGCCCATGACAAGTCTGGAAGCGTCCTTTATCTCACTCATATTTGATTCGTCCGTAAGTCCGAGCTCCTCATAGGGAATGACCTCGCCGAAGCGGACGGTTATCTTCTTGCGGAACTTGCTCTTGCCCTCGAAATAGATGCACGCGGGCAGAACATCGGAATGGGTGGCCTTGGCTATAAGCGCGATGCCTGCTTTGGGCGGCAGCATCTTGCCGTCGGGATCCTTCGAGCGCGTGCCCTCGGGGAATATGCCGAGAACCTTGCCCTCTTCGACAAGGCGGATGGCGTAGTTGAGCGAGCGCTGATCGCCCGTTCCGCGGCTTATCGGAAACGCATTCAGGTGGCGGAGCATCCACGAGGTGAATTTCGAGATGTTGAACAATTCAAGCTTCGCCATGTAGTGGATCTTGCGGACTCTCGCCGCGGCAATGAGACCGGGATCGTATGAGTTGCGATGGTTCGAGGCAATTATAAGACTGCCCGTTTTCGGCACGTTTTCGCGTCCGATATACTGCGTCTTGAAGACGATCTTTGCGAGCGGATGAAACATCCAAACGAAAACGTCATAAAATTTTCTGTCTCTGGTATCGTCGTAGTCAAACGCTTTACCTTTAATCTTCGGTTCCATCAAAGATTCTCCTTAATAACATTTTTTATTTTCTCTATCGACTCGTCGAGCGAAAGCTCCGTCGTATCGACCGTTATGGCGTCGGGCGCGGCTCTGAGCGGAGCGATAGCCCGATTGGAATCATTATAATCCCTTTGCTTCATTTCTGCAAGCACATTTTCGTATTCGACCTTTTCGCCCTTTTCTATGAGCTCTTTATAGCGGCGGCGTGCACGCTCCTCGGCGGAGGCGGTAAGGAATATCTTGACCTGCGCGTGGGGCAGAACGACAGTTCCGATATCGCGCCCGTCCATGACGCAGTCGTTCTTGGCGGCAATATCCTGCTGGAGACCGAAAAGGAACTCGCGGACTGCGGGCACCGCCGAGACTTTCGAGGCCGCCATCGACGCTTCGGGAGTTCTGATGAACGCCGAGACATTCTCGCCGTTTAAAAACACCGCCTGCTCGCCGTTTTCATATTTGAGTTCAACGGATATGCCCTTGACGCTCCCGGCGATAGCCTCGGGGTTTTCAAGGTCGACTCCGCGGCGCAGTGCGTTGAGTCCGACGGTGCGGTAAAGTGCGCCGGTATCGACATAGATAAAGCCGAGCGCCTGAGCCGCGCGGCGTGATATTGTGCTCTTGCCCGCTCCTGCGGGGCCGTCGATTGCAACATTTATTGACATAGAGATTTTCCTTTCATGCTTTCTTTATTGAGCCGCACTCTCTCCGGCAAGATGTCCGGTCGAGAACGCTATCTGCAAATTGAATCCGCCCGTGTAGGCATCGACATCTATAACTTCGCCCGCAAAATACAGACCGTCTATAAGCTTCGACTGCATCGTTTTCGGGTCTATCTCCGAGGTCTTTACGCCGCCGGAGGTGACAACCGCCTCTTCGATCGGGCGAAAGTCAGTTACCGTAACAGTGAAATGTTTGAGCAGATAAATGAGCTTCGCGCGCTGTTCGCGGGTGACGGAATTGACCTTTGTGTCCATGGGTATGCCCGAGAGAGAGACTATGACGGGCACGAGCTTTTTGGGGAGCAGGAAGTTGAGCGCATTTATGAAATTGCGGTTGTTGTTCTCGCTGAAATCGCGCAGGACGCGCGCATCGAGCTGCTGCTCCGAAAGCGCGGGCTTGAGGTCGATAACAATTTTATATCTCCCCCGCTCCATCTGACGCATATGCGAGCTCGCGGAGAGTATCATCGGGCCCGACACGCCGAAATGTGTAAACAGCATCTCGCCGAAATCGGAATAGATGTGCTTTCCTGTTTTTGTGTCCTCAACGGTTATCGAGACATTTCTCAGCGACAGCCCCTGAAGCCGCGAGCAGAAGCCCTCGTGCGCTTCGAGCGGAACGAGCGACGGCTTTATCGGGGTCACGGTGTGCCCAGCCTGTCTTGCGAGTCCATATCCGTCGCCGGTTGAACCCGTCTGGGGATAAGACCTTCCGCCGGTGGCGACTATCACTCTGTCGGCATATATCCGCTCGCCGGAGTAGAGTATCGCGCCGCGGACTTTGCCGGACTCGATTATGAGCTCCTTTGCCCTGCCTGTCACTATATCAACGCCCGCGTGCTTCGCCGCAAAGAAGAGCGCGTCGACTATATCGGAAGCTCTGTCCGACTCGGGAAAAACGCGGTTGCCGCGCTCGGTCTTGAGCGGCACGTGCTGGGATTCAAAGAAATTCATTGTATCTGCGGGCATGAAGCGCGAAAACGCGCTGTAAAGAAATCTACCGTTGACCGGCACAGCCGAGATAAGGGTGTTGAGATCGACGCAGTCATTCGTGACGTTGCACCTGCCCTTTCCCGTTATCATTATTTTTCGGCCGACTTTTTCGTTGCGTTCAAGCAGAACGACTTTGCCGCCATTTTTTGCCGCGGTGACGGCTGCCATAAGCCCCGCCGCTCCGCCGCCTATTACAAGCACTTCAGGCATAATTTACCTCTTTTTGAAAAATTTACTCGTCCTCGTGGGTCTGGTATATCTGATACTCGTCCCATATATTTTCGAGCGAACTGAGATTGCTGTAGACCTCGCCGCTCTTTTCGCTCGCCGCCGCCGCTATCAGCGCGTTGATAAGACTCAGCGGAGCAACGAGGGAATCGACGAACGAAACCATGCTGCTGCGCGCGAGGAGAAGATGGGTCGCGAACTGCGCTATCGGCGAATTTTCGCTGTCGGTGACGGAGATAACCGTCGCTCCCCTGTCGGAGATAAAGCGCAGCATATTTATCGTCTGCTTTGAATATCTCGGGAAGCTTATCGCGATACAGACATCGTCCTTGTTGATTCTGAACGCCTGATCGAACGCTTCGCCTGTTCCGGCGGGTTCGATGAGGGTCACGCTGTCATAGACAAAATTGAGATAGAACGCCGCAAAGCTTGCAAGCGACGCCGCACTGCGCACGCCGAGGACATAGATATGCTTCGCGCGGTTTATCGCCTCGACGCTCGCGTTGAACGCCTCGCGCGAGATGCTCTCGCGGGTCGCCTTTATCGTCTCGATATCGGAAGAAAACGCGTGTTCAAGCATATCTTCGCCGCCCGCCGCCTCCATGCGCTGGACGCTCGTCAGCCTGCTCTTGACTACCTCCTGCAGGGCCTTCTGAAGCTGAGGATAGCCCGAAAAGCCGAGCTCGGACGCGAATCTGACGACAGTCGATTCACTCACGCCGACCGTGTCGCCGAGCTTCGCCGCGGTCATGAACGCCGCCTTATCGTAGTTTTCGGTTATGTAGTCGGCTATCCGCTTATGTCCCTTGGACATAGAAGAGTAACAGCCCTCTATTTTTGAAAGCAGCTGTTTTGTCATATTGGATATTCACCTTATTCCGTTTACATATGTAACATGATTTTAGCATACCGCCACACAAAAATGCAAGACGGCAAAGCAAAAATTGCAGGGTTTCCTGCATTTTCTTAAAAGCATTGACTTAAAGCCCGATTTTTTCTATAATCTATTAGTCTATTACTTCTTAAATAAGGAGCTAAAAAATGAAGGATTCATCATTTCTCTGGTATGACAAGCCCGCCTCCGCCTGGACTCAGGCGCTGCCCATCGGCAACGGCACGCTCGGCGGCATGATATACGGCAAAGTAAAGGAAGAGACCGTCTCTTTGAACCACGACGAGCTTTGGACAGGACACCCGAAGAACACTATACGCCCCGGTTCACTCGAGGCTTTTCAGAAGGCCCGCGCTCTCGCGCTTGACGGAAAGCTGCGCGAGTCGCAGGATATTATAGAATCCGACTTCATGAGCACATGGAGCCAGGCATATCTGCCCCTGGGCGACCTCGTTCTGACATTCGACGGCTCCGACCGCAAGTCGAATTACATCCGCTCGCTCGATCTTGACACGGCGATCGCCTCGGTCAGCTACAGGCAGGGCAAGCGCATCATGCGCCGCGAGCTGTTTGCGTCGCACCCCGATAAAATTATCGCAGTCCGCCTCATCTGCGAAAACGGCAAGTTTGACGTCACAGCGAGCCTCAGATGCCAGCTTCATCACAAAGTCAAATCGCAGGACGGCCTGCTCGTCATGAGCGGCGAAGCGCCGAGCGAGCACAACACGAACGGTCAGTCGGATAAGCAGAGCTATTCGAAAATCGACAGCGAGCGCGGTATGCTCTTCACCTGCGCCGTGAAAGCCGACACGGACGGCAAAAAGCATATAAGCGGCAAGGGAATAGAGATAACCGGCGCGACGGTCGTCACGCTCTATCTCACCGCAGAGACGAGCTTCAACGGCTGGCAGAACAACGCTTTCACAAACGGCAAGCCGCACCTTGAGCCCTGCATCGAGAGACTCTCGAAAGATTTCGATTACGAAGCGGTCAAGGCGGCGCATATCGCCGACTACCGCGCGCTCTATTCGAGAGTCGAGCTTGACATAGGCTCGAACGGCAAAGACAACATACCGACCGGCAAGCGCCTGCGCAATTTCAAGAAAGACAAGAACGACATTGCGCTCTACACCCTGCTGTTCAACTTCGGACGCTATCTCGCGATATCCTCGTCGCGCCCCGGCTCCCAACCGTCAACGCTTCAGGGCATCTGGAACGAAAAGCTGTGCCCGCCGTGGCACTCAAACTACACTGTAAACATAAACACCGAGATGAACTACTGGCCCGTTCTCCCCTGCGATATGCCGGAGGTCAACGAGCCGCTGATAGAGATGGTGCACGATCTGTCCGTCGCGGGCGAGCGCACGGCAAAAGAGATGTACGGCATGCACGGATTTGTCGCGCATCACAATGTTGACATCTGGAGAATGACGACCCCCGTCGGCGGATGCGCCGTATGGGCATTCTGGCCGATGTCGCCCGGCTGGTTCTGCGAGCATATTTTCGCCCACTATGAATACACCATGGACGAAAAATATCTGCGCGAGACCGCCTATCCGATAATGAAAAAGAGCGCGGAATTCTACTGCGACTATCTCGTCGAGGACAAGGACGGCTATCTCATCGCCGCGCCCTCGACCTCGCCCGAGAACAACTTCGTCTTAACCGGCAGCAGCTGCGCCGTTTCGCAGACGACGACAATGACGATGAGCATAATCCGCGAGCTGTTTGAAAACTGCATCAAGGCTTCCGACATCCTCGGCGAGGACAAGGAGTTTGCAGAAATTCTCAAAGACAAACTCGACCGCATGCTGCCGTTCAAAATCGGCAAAAAGGGTCAGCTTCTCGAGTGGTACAACGAAGAGAAAGAATCTGAGATACACCACCGCCACTGCTCGATGCTCTACGGTCTGCACCCCGCGCATCTGATAACTTCTGACGGCACACCCGAGCTTGCGGACGCTTGCAGACGCTCGCTCGAAATAAGAGGCGATGACGGCACGGGCTGGAGCCTCGGCTGGAAGATAAACTTCTGGGCGCGCCTGCGCGACGGCAACCACGCATTGAAGCTCTTCGATCAGCAGCTGAGATTCAAGGCTTCGACCGGCATGAACTACTCCCACGGCGGCGGCACATACGAGAATCTCTTCGACGCGCACCCGCCCTTCCAGATAGACGGAAACTTCGGCGCGGTCAGCGGAGTCTGCGAGATGCTGCTCGACTGCTTCAACGGAAAGATTTATCTTCTGCCCGCTCTCCCCGACAAGTGGAGCGAAGGCAGCGTCCGCGGTCTGCTTGCAAAGGGCAACATAAAGGTCGACATGACCTGGAGCGGCGGCAAGCTGACTTCATATTCGCTCACCGGAAAAGGCAGGGCAAATATAATATACGGCGGCAAGGAGACCGTCCATGAGCTTGACGGCAATACACTCACAGTCAGGCTTTAAGGAGTTATAAAATGAAATTCGACCTCTATGATTTTGACAAGACCGTTTTCCCAGTTGACTCGGAGAGCGTGTTCTATCTCTTCTGCCTTGTCCGGCACCCGTGGCTGATAGTCATTCTTCCCTATCAGCTCGTCTGCCTCGCCTGCTTCTTTTTAAAGATAGGCGGCGACAAGATGAAGGGCAGATTCTTCTGCTTCCTGCGCTTTGTGAACACGGAAAAGATGGTCAAAAAGTTCTGGGAGAAGAACGAAAAGAGAATATATCCGTTCTTCCGCCCGGAGAACCGCGATCTCCCCGCAGTCGTCTGCTCGGCGTCGCCCGAATTTCTGCTGCGCCCGATATGCGAAAAATACAAGGTGCACACACTCATCGCCACGCGCCTTGACCCGCACACGGGCAGAATGACCGGGCTCAACTGCAAAGACGGTGAAAAGGTTATAAGAATAAACGCGGCGATGCCCGACGCGAAATTCGAAAAAGTGTTTTCGGATTCTCTCAAAAGCGATGCGCCGATATTCGCGCTCGGAGAGATAAACTATCACGCAGTGAGGGGTAAACTGACGCGCATAAAATAAGTTTCAACACACTGGAGATGTAAAAATGATAATAGACAGCCACGCACATATATACCCGGACAAGCTCGCCAGAAAGGCGGCGCGCAGCATCGGCGATTTCTACGACATCGACATGAGCCTCGACGGCACGGTCGACATGCTTCTCAAGGTCGGCGACGAGGCGGGAGTTGACAAATTTCTTGTTCACTCGGTCGCGACGACACCGCACCAGGTGCGCTCGATAAACTCATTTATTGCAAAGAGCGTATCGGAGCACCCCGACCGCTTCATCGGCTTTGCAACGCTCCACCCCGGATGCGGCGACGAGATACCGGAAATCGTTGACGAAGCGATAGAGCTCGGGCTCTCGGGAATAAAACTGCACCCCGATTTTCAGGAGTTCGACATAGACGCGCCTGAAGCGATGCGCATGTACGAAGTGCTCGAGGGCAGACTGCCGATACTCTTTCACACCGGCGACTACCGCACGCAATATTCAAAGCCGACGAAGATAATAAAAGTCCTCGAAAAGTTCCCAAATCTAGACATAATCGCGGCGCATTTCGGCGCATGGTCGGAATGGGGCTACGGCTCAAAAGAGCTCTCGGAGGCGGGAGTATATGTTGACTCATCGAGCAGCTTCTATGCAATGAGTCCGGAGAGGATAATGGAGATGATTCACATCTTCGGCACGGACAAAATCTTCTTTGGCTCGGACTACCCGATGTGGAACGTCAAGAATGAGCTTGAAACATTCATGTCCCTGCCGCTGAGCGACGAGGACAGGGAAAAGATACTCCACAAGAACCTCGAAGGTCTGCTGGCGAAGTACAAGAAATAAAGCACGAGCAATAATATAAAAAACAGCCGCAAGTTTTTACACTTGCAGCTGTTTTTTGTTTTATTATTCGACGTAGTCCCTGAGCTTCTTGCTTCTCGTCGGGTGACGAAGCTTGCGCAGAGCCTTCGCCTCAATCTGACGGATGCGCTCACGGGTGACGTTGAACTCTTTGCCGACTTCCTCAAGGGTGTGAGGATGGCCGTCGGTGAGTCCGAAACGCATTGAGAGCACGCGTTCCTCACGGGGAGTGAGAGTCTTGAGCACATGGGCGAGCTCCTCCTTGAGCAGGGTCGCCGAAGCGGCGTCTGCCGGGGCGGGAGCGTCGTCATCGGGGATGAAGTCGCCGAGATGGCTGTCCTCCTCCTCGCCGATGGGGGTCTCAAGGGAGACAGGCTCCTGAGCCACACGCATTATCTCGCGCACCTTGTCAACGGGCATATCGAGCACCTCGGCGATTTCCTCCGCCGTGGGGTCTCTGCCGTTCTTGTGCAGCAGCTGGCTGTTGGTCTTTTTGACCTTGTTTATGGTCTCGACCATGTGAACGGGGATTCTTATCGTCCTCGCCTGATCGGCTATGGCGCGGGTTATCGCCTGCCTTATCCACCATGTGGCGTAGGTCGAGAATTTGAATCCCTTTGTGTAATCGAACTTGTCAACAGCCTTGATAAGTCCGAGGTTGCCCTCCTGAATAAGATCGAGGAACTGCATGCCTCTGCCGACATAGCGCTTTGCGATGCTGACGACGAGTCTGAGGTTCGCCTCGGTCAGTCTGCGCTTTGCGGCGGGGTCGTTGTCGCCGATTCTGATGGCGAGTTCGATCTCCTCCTCGGGGGTGAGCAGCGGAACCTTGCCTATCTCCTTGAGATAGACCTTGACGGGGTCATCGATAGTGATGTTCTTGTCATCAGTGACCCCTGCGGTGTCAGCGGTCGACTTGGGCGTCTCGCCCAGATCGAAGTTGACATCGTCCACATCCAGCATCGACAGGTCGTCGATTATCTCGATATTCTGCGCCTCGATAGACTCATAGAGCTTATCAAGATCCTCGATATCAAGATCCATGTCGACTATTACCGTGTCGATCTCCTGGGTGGTCAGTTTGCCTGCGGCTTTACCCTTTTCAATAAGGGCTTTCACCGCCGGTCTTTTTTCGATACCATCCATTACTTCTCTGTCTCCTTCTCTTTATGTTGCATATTGAGTCGGTCTTTTATGTCATGACCCAAAACAGAATATCAATCCTGTTTGTCGGGTCTGAACAGCTTTGCGAAATCGTCATCGCTCAGTTCGGAGGCTTTTATGCTCTCCGGCTTATTTTTTTCCTCTTTGAGTATTTTTATACAGTCGGCGCACTCTTCGACGGTGTTGCTCAGCTGAGCCGCAGAGCGGAATATGCGCTCGACCTCGTCCATCTCATCGGGAGTGAACTCGGACGAGAGGAAATACGGTTCGGTGTTGCCGCCCTCGTCAAGGCGCGAAAGAATGACCGAAAAGATGCGTCTGTTGAGCGCGGTGACGAAATAATCCGCGGACAGCTCGTCCCTGAGCTTGTTATAAAAATCCGGGTTCCGCATGAGCGAGGCTATCAGCGTTTCCTCCGCTTTTGCGGCGCGCAGATGCTGGGAGCGTTCCGGGTTCTTTGTGTTCTGTCCGTTTATCAGCAGGCGTTTCTGATCCTGCTCGCGCTGAGCCATGCGGCGTTTTCTGAGCCCCTCGCGCTTATATTTCACCTGCGATTCGATAGCGAGCTTGTCCACGCCGAGCTCATTCGCAAGGCGCGAGGCGTAGACATCGACTTCGACGGGGCTCGGTATCCCCGCGAGCACCTCCGTCGCCGCAGAAAGATATTTCACCTTTCCGTCGTCGGTGGACAGGTCTATCCCCTGACGCGCCCGAAGGAGTCTGTACTCAGTGTCGTTCGCCGCGCCGTTTATGATATCACGGAAACGCTGAGCGCCGTATTTTTTGATTATCTCGTCGGGATCCTTGCCGCCGGTCAGGCGCAGAACCTTTATCTCCATTCCCGTGGTGCCGAATATTCCGAGCGCGCGGGCGGTCGCCTTTTGACCCGCCTCATCGGCATCATACGAGAGGATTATTTCATCCGCATAGCGCGAAAGCAGATTCGCCTGCTCTTTTGTCAGCGCGGTGCCGAGGCAGGCGACGGCATTCGTGAAACCCGCCTGATGCAGGGCTATGACATCCATATAGCCCTCGGCGATAATAAGTTTGCCGTCGTTTCCGTTCTTTGCAAAATTCAGTGCAAAGACGCCGTTGCTCTTTTTATAAACGAGCGTGTCCGAAGTGTTTATGTATTTCGGCTTCGAGTCATCGAGCACTCTGCCGCCGAACGCTATGACATTTCCGCGCGGGTCGATTATCGGGAACATCACGCGGTTGCGGAAGTTGTCATAATAAGAAACTTTTCCGTTTTTGTCGCTGCGGCGCAGGAGATTCGCGCTCTCGAGCAGAACATCGTCAAAGCCCTGTTCGTTGAGATGATTTTTAAGCGCACGCCAATCGTCCGGGGCAAAGCCCAAACCGAAGTGGCGAATAGTCTCCATAGTCAGCCCGCGGTCGAGGAAATAGTTGAGGGCATGTCTGCCTCTGTCGGTGAAAAGCTGAGAGTGAAAAAACTTCGCCGCCGCGCGGTTCGCCGCCAAAACGGCAGTGCGCTTTTTGGCGAGGGTATCGTCATAGCCGTCCTCCGGAAGAGCCATTCCCGCTCTGTCCGCAAGCTGCTTGACCGCCTCCATATAGTCGAGATTTTCCATTCGGCGCACGAAAGTTATCACATCGCCGCCGACCCCGCAGCCGAAGCAATAGAAGCTCCCGTTTTCGGGATAAACGGTAAACGACGGGGTCTTTTCGTTGTGGAACGGGCAGAGTCCGACAAGGTTCTTGCCCCTTCGGCGCAGGTTGACATAGGGAGAAATGACGCTCTCTATATCCGTATTTGCGCGCAGTTGTTCGAGAAAACTGTCGCTGAGTCTCATCCGTTCTCACCCCTTTCAATAATATATACGCAAAAAATCCTGTTTTCCCTACAAAGTTATCAAAAAATTTAAAAAATTTTGCGCTTAACATTGCATCAGATAAGTCGGCGTTAAACAAAGCGACGGCAAAAAGCGCCTTTGCACTCTCCGCCGCCGCTGCAATTTTCAATTCCTTTTTTTGAAAAGTTTACTTCGTTTTTCCGTCGTTCGTCTCGAGGAGCGTATTCTCCCTGAAAAACAGCGAGATGCACCAGATGCCTGCGAGCGCCACGAGCGTATATATGATCCTCGCGACTATCGATCCCTGGCCGCCGCATATCCACGCGACGATATCAAATTTGAACAGGCCTATGCTGCCCCAGTTGAGCGCGCCGATTATTACTAAAATAAGCGATATTCTGTCGATCATTTTTCTCACTCCTTTTGCGATTAGTATCGCCGGAACGTCAATTTTTATTCGCTCGTAAATCGGATTTTTACAACCAGAAAAATATTTCCTTTTATGAACCTTGTCATTTTCGTCACATAAGTTTGACATTTTTGTAACAATGCTAAAAAATGTATAAAACCGTCTTTTTAAAAAAATTGAAAGTCGACGGTATTTTTATAATACGCAATTTTACCTTTTGATTGATACGATAAGCTTTTATATGTAATAATATAGGAGGGATTTTGATGAAACCGAGAATCATTAAACGCACACTGAGTCTGATAACAGTTCTGGCGCTCATATTCACTCTCGCCGCACAGGGAGTGAGCGCGATCGGGTCGATTGATATCAACAAATACCCCTATGTATATGTCCACGGCCTTTTCGGCTGGGGCGAGGACGAGGGAATAGACGATACACTCCCCTACTGGGGCTCGGCATCATGCTCGCTCATGGACGAGCTGAACAAGCTTCACTATGAGAGCTATGCCGCATCCGTCGGCCCGATGTCGAGCAACTGGGACAGAGTCTGCGAGCTCTATGCGCAGATAACCGGCACTCGCGTTGACTACGGCAAGGCGCACTCCGAGAAATTCAACCACAGCCGCTACGGCAGAACCTACACAAAGCCCATGATTGAGGGCTGGGGCGAGCCAGACGCGGACGGCAATATAAAGAAGATAAATCTCGTCGGTCACTCGTTCGGCGGCGCGACAGTCAGAACGCTCACGGCTCTGCTCGCATACGGCAGCGAAGAGGAGCAGGCGGCAACCTCGCCCGACGACATCTCCCCGCTGTTCACCGGCGGCAAGGGCAACTACATAAACTCCGTCACAACGCTCTGCGCCCCGCACAACGGCACGACGCTCGCATATATCATCGACGGCATGAACATGGCCGAACTGGGCAAAGCGGCATGCTACGCCTACGCCGGCTTAATGGGTCGCTCGAAGCTCAACGGCTATGTTGACTTCCACCTCGAGCAGTTCGGTCTGACCCCCATACCGGGCGACGGCTCGACCCCCGAGGAGGCGTTCATAAAGGCTTTCATGACTATTATGACCCACACCGACACCGCGCCGAACGATATGTATCCCGAGAGAGCCGAGGAGATAAACAAGTTCTCAAAGCCGGTAGACGGAGTTTACTATTTCTCCTATTCGTATCAGACCACGCGCAAGACGCTTGCGGGAACCCATGTTCCGAAGATAAAGACGCTCGTTGTTCTGCGCCCGTCAGCCACTCTTCTCGGCGCATACTCGAAGAACCTGTTCTCCGACTACAAGATAGACGCATCGTGGCTTCCGAATGACGGACTTGTAAACGTCGTATCGGCGCGCTACCCGTTCACCGACGAGCATGAGGACTACACCCCCGGCATGGAGCTCGAGACCGCCAAATGGTACGTCATGCCCACGCGCGAGGGCGACCACGGCACGGTCATCGGAATGCAGTGCACGAAGAGTCAGACACTCAAATTCTACTATGAGCTGACCGATCTTATAGAGAGCCTGCCCGTAACGGATTGATAAACCCGCAGGAAATAAATAATATGTATGTAACCCCCAATCGCAGCTGCTGCGGTTGGGGGGTTGTTTTGTGGTGGAGATAAATTTGGATTTGCGAGCAGTTTCAATCATGGCTCCCCTGCAGGGGAGCCGACTCGGCAAAACCGAGACTGAGGGGTATTGCACGGATTCGCCCGCTTTGTCTTGACTTTTTGTCTCTCAACGTTCTTTGTAGGGTGCGGCGACTCGACGCACCGCTGCCGCCGTAGGCGGCACAGGTGACAAGCCGCAAGCAGAGGGCGTATTACAAGACACGGGCGAAATAACAGATTTACAATGACGCTGACGCGTCAAAGGGTCGTCGAGTCGCCGACCCCTACAGAGCGGATAGTCACAAATTACTACATAAACCGCGGGCGGATGATATCCGCCCTACACAATCGTGTCAATTTACAATATTAAAATTGTTTGCCTGACGGCGGCTTCACCCTCACAGATCCAAAGTCCTGCGGCAAGCGGCAAAAAATCCTGCCCAAGCAGAATCGTGCGGGCAGGATATTTATTATTGCGTATAGGCTTTATTGTTCGTTATCTCTCAGAAAATCTCTGACTTCGAGCAGGTTGGCGAATTTTTTCCAGAGTACATTTTCTGTCTCCTCATCCGCCTGCCAGAGGTCGGGCACCATTATTACGCGGCATCCGGCGTTATGCGCAGCCCACAGACCGTTGCGTGAATCTTCGAGAGCTATGCAATCTTTCGGGCTTTCGCCGAGCAGCTCGCACGCTTTGAGATAGATATCCGGCGCGGGCTTTGAGCGCGCCGCCATTTCGCCGCTGACTATTATATCAAACTTATCAGTTATACCCGCGCTTTCGAGGTTGCGCAGAACGGCTCTGCGGGTCGAGGACGAAGCTACTGCGGTCTTTATCCCCGCCGATTTCAGCCAGTCGAGCAGTTCATAAAGACCATATTTCACGGGAACTTTGTTGTGTTCATAAAAATTATCGGTGAATTCCCTGCCGTAGCGGCGCATGGCCTCGGTATCGACATCGCTCCCGAACTCCTCGCGCCATATCTCGTCCGCGCGCTCGGCTGTCACGCCGAGGGTCTTCATGACCATATATCCCGCCTTGCCGAGTCCCATCTTTTCGCCCGCGTAGTCCCACGCCGCCATCGCAAGGCGTTCGGTATCAAACATCAGTCCGTCCATATCGAAAACAGCAGCTTTTATTTTCACAGGGACACCTCCGGGTAAATCTTCTTTGGATTCGGGCTATAAAGCGCTCGCCATACATCATGGGCATAAGCCGGCTTAATAAAAAAAGCACTTGCTAAAGCAAGTGCTTTTTTCTGGCAAATGACTCTAATATGGATACAAGATGCACCCCACAACATTGAAAATGCCCTTGGAACAAAGCGTTTTTCGGCATTTTGCACACGATTATTATCTCTGCCCGGTCGAATGGTTTGCTCCGTATGGTTGGACATTTTTGTTTTACAAAAGAAATAGAATAGCCTGTATGGAGTAATCGTGTGAAAGACGGGGTAATCGTTTGCGAGATGGGTATTCGTGTACGAGATACATTGCATTTAAAAATGTAAAATGATCTAACTTTTTTCTTTTTCTGTTATTATTCTGGGGATAATTATTTCTTTGCATTCTAATGTTAGCGCGTTTTTTTGTAAATCAAATGGTTTTATTGATATTTTTGATTGTTTTTTTTGCACTGATTTGGTAGCTTGGTTTATCAATTAAAGTTTCCGCAAACGCTTTTGATTCAACTAAGCTCAAATATCTTTCTAGGCAATCAATTGCTTTTTTTCTGTCATTGTTCAAATAAAACGTCATTCCAGAAAAGTATAAGTAGGATTCAGGACATAACAATTCATCCCACGGACGATTCGGATCAAACCGACCACTTTCAAACTCTTTTTTCATTAAATAGGGCTGATTGAAAATTGACTTGTTATATAAACTAAAATTAGTTTTAATAACATTATCGATTTCCAACTCGATATTATCTAATCTTAGGGCATTATGTGCGATTTGTTTTCTTAAAGGCGAAAAGGAACTATAATCGTCTAAAAAGTATTCTTGTTTGGCAACAATATGATTTAAAGCACCTCTAACTCTGTGTTGTATTAATGAATATGGTTTTTTGTTTATGTAATTCATCTGAGATGCAGAACTGTAAAAATCAGGAACTAACCATTTGTTTTGATACCACTTTTCAACGATGTCTAAAATAACTACGATAGTATTTTGTATTGGAGTTAATCCAGGATTAATTGACACGCCATCAAAGCTGCTCTCCACACGAAAACCTTGAGGAAAAACAGAAAGTATGTCTCTTTTGGAAACGGTGCAACCCGCTCGATCAATATACTTTTTTATTTTCTGATAGCGATTGTTTCGCAGGTCTACTGTTTCATCCGAACTTATATCTCCTATATTTAGTATTCTTTTTCCAAGTACAATTGCTTCTTGAAAAGCAGAACTGTAGGTATGAATTACAGTTTGTGCATTTTTAATGACATCCGATAAATCATAGTTTGTATGAATAAGTTTTAGATTTGGATGTTTTTGTGCAATAGGATCAAGATAATTGTAGATGTGATCCGCATTATAGTGGGTTGCATCACGACAATCTTTAAGAAGATATCTAGGCTTTACGGTCAAAGTGTAATCGGGATATTGTTCACATATAGCATTAATTATTTCAGCTATCTCAAACCTTCCTTTTTTTCCAAACGGGAAATGCCCCGATTCTATCCACACTACGTTATTTTGTTTTGAAGACGAATAATCGAATTTGCACTTTATACACCCAACAGGTATCACCGGCAATTCGATACCACTCTCTCGCATTATGTCGTAGTTGTTTTTTCCGCTTGTGAAAACTACGTCCCCAAAAACATCGTTACCTTCGTAAAAAGTAGTATTGTCTGAAATGATAATCCCCTTGTAATTAATGATTTTATCTGCTGAAATTGGATAATCAAAGATGTTTCTTGTTACAATTAAAACTTCGTAATCATCAATGGAAATATCATAAACGCTTTTTATTCTAATGCCATCAAAATCATAAAGATCATTCTGGGCAAAGCTGTTTGAACATACATCTAGGATAAAACCATGCGTAGTCAGCTCATGATAGATTTTTATCATGGAATGATTTCCACAATCGCTCTTTAAGAGCATTAAAACACGTCTATTCATCATAATCGTTTATTTTTGCCAAAGAACAAACTCCTTCACTAAATGGTGTATTGTAACCGCTTCTATGGAAATGTTCCATTAAGACCATCAACCTGTTAGCCGCATCAGTCGGATTAAACTCAGTTTCCATATAATTCTTTGCATTGAATCCTAGATTGTTCCAGTTTTCAACCCCCTTGTTAACTAAAGAGATAACTTTTTCGGACAAATCAGACAAATCGCTTTTTAGTAAGATTCCATTATAATTGTCAATTATTAGCTCCTTTGATGCCCCTGCGCATCTAGTTGCTAGACAAGTCATTCCTTCGAGCATGGCTTCACTTAACACAACACCCCAGCCTTCCCAACCAGTGCTTGTAAACAAAAACCAATTGCATTCTCTCATAATTGATCTGACTTCCCATTCGGTTTTTTTACCATAAAAACGCACATTCTGGTTAAGACTTAAATCGCACACATATTTCTGTAATTTCTCTTTTTCGGGACCGTAGCCAACATAGTTTAGAGAAGCTTTAATCCCTTGATCTAATAATTCCTTTAGAGCAAGTATTGCTGCATCGGGTCTCTTTTCTGGAATGAATCTACCTACCCATAATAGTTTAATCTCATTTTGAATAGTTCTAAAAGGATATTGAGATTTATAAACAAAATAACCCCATTTTAATAATTTGTTTTCCGGAACACCAATTGAATATAAATCATGTGCAGCGTAATGCCCCATACATAAATAAAACAAATTGTCGTCAACATATGGGCGAAAAAACTCGTTGATTTTTTTGTCGTAATATGATTTCTCTGTGGTAGAAACTCCTCTTTTAAAGATTCGTTCTTTTAGTTTAAATGTTATTTTATGGGTTTGCATTCTAAGCTTAATGTATTCTTCACAATTTCCGCAACCAATTATACAAATATCTGCCTCCATACACCATTTGTTTGCTTCATCATATATTAACGGATTATCGTTAATGTTCTTATAATACGGTCTGTTTTTCATGTCATATTCATGACCCATTACTATGACTGAATCCAATGCCTGATTAGCCGTTGCATAAAAGTGAAAATCAGAACCGTATTTTCGAAATAGTGCATCCGTTAATTCCGAAATGTGGTGGTATAATCCTGCCGCGATAAATACTATAGTCATATTAATTGTTCTCCTGATTTATGCGATCTAACATTGTTCATGGTACAATAGCCACAATAATTACATGAGGTTTTTTTTGCAAACTCAAAAAACATTTCTTTTCTTTGGTCACTAGGGCAGTTTAATAAATCGTATTCTTTTTCGAGTTCTTTAGGAATTAAACCTAGGTACACTCCATTTGCGATTCTTGAACATGAATATAATTTTCCTCGATAGTATGAAGGAAACCGGCGCATTTGACAATTAATATACCGATTTAGAAGAGTATTTTCATCCTCCTGATAATCCATCACATCACCGAACTCATACCATGCTTTTTCTTTGCTCAATTCATAATTGATGCCGTATTCACAGCATTTTTGTAGTAGTCTTTCATGGTTTTTACGACAAACCTCATAATTACTAATAATAAGTTTTGTCTTTTCGTTGTTTCTTTTCATTGCGCTAAAATCATTTTCAGACGGTATGTAAGCTCCATTAGTCGGAACAATAATACATTTGATTTTTGATTTGCTAGCAGCATAGTCTAGAATAGCAGCAAAATCTTGAGCTAAGAGCGGTTCTCCTCCGTGTATTTTTAAGAATGATAGCTCATCAACGCACTCTAATATAACATCTATAGATTTCAACACTTCATCTAGGGGTACATCATATCCTCGCTTATACTCTGGTATTAAATTGGAACAGTTATTGCATTTTAAATTGCATTTTGTTGTGATAATTAACTCAACAAACGGGTAAATCATATTTTTCACTTCTTCTCTTTTTTTACAAATAGATGGACGTTTCCATCTCTTCCAGATGAGCTAATATAGACAAATTCATATTTTTCCATAGCTTTTGAAACGGCATAAAAGCATCCGTCCACAAACCTGTCATGAACTTCAACAAAAACACACTTGACATTATTTAACCACTCTGTGTTGTCACGAAAAACTTCTTTTTCGGCACCTTGAATATCAATTTTACACACGTCAATATAATTGACCATGTATTTGTCCATTAAATACTGAATAGTGTATCCATTAATCGGTATTTCATCGCTCACTATTTGAGGTTGCACATAGTACGATGATTTGTTGAACTTTCCTGTCCTAGTGATTATTTGATCTCTGTTAGCAATGTAAAGTTTTTCGTTTTTACTCCATATTGCTCCTTTTAGTCGTACAACATTGCTGAGAAAACTAGTGTTTTGTTCTAAGAGATAAAAGTTTTCATCATCTGGTTCTATAGAGTAAATTATTGCATCAGGATACATTGCCGCAAAATAAATAGTAGAGAGACCAATATTAGCCCCCAAGTCAAAAATCACTTTAGGAGAAAAGGATTCAAAACCAGAAAGATATTTATACTTTTTTATATCTCTCGTTTTAATCTCATATTGCTTGCTTTTAAAAATTTCGTCGAGGATGTACTCGTCTAATGTGTTATCCCTTATAAAAGCACACTGATTGCCCGAGTATATCTCAGGAATGATTATTTTCTTGATAGGTGTCGATTGAAAAAACATGGTATTTCCTCATTATAGTATCGAATCAATATAAGGCGATATGATGTTAATTAACTGATTAATATCTTTATCATCAGTGTCTATCTCGATTGCATCTGTAGGCTTTACTAGTGGAAAAACAGCCCGGTTTGAATCCGCACTATTCCTTTCAAACAGGTTTTTCACTCCACGATTATAAACATCTTGTCCTTGGTGTGTTTTTTTGCACCATTTTTCAACCGACTTTTCTATTGTACCGTTGAAATAAAACTTCAAATCTGCATCGGGAAAAACATCCGCTCCCATATTCCTACCATCAATTATAGCAGAGTAACCCTTAACCATATCTTTCAGATAAGCAATCACTTGATTTTGGACTGTTTGATTCTTGGATATATCTGCTGTAATGCCAGCCATATTTTCGTCTTGAATCAATCTCAAATCAACTTCTTTTTCGCCGATAGACAATGTTGATTTGTCGATTTCGACTTTGTCTAAAATGGTTCGGATTATATCGGCTTGGTCTAAATCGGCTTTATTGATAATGTTTTCTTTTAAACACCACGCGACAATTCTAAAGAACACACCTGCTTGAATGTGACAAAGACCATACTTGTTTGCTATTTCATCTGAAACCGTTGATTTACCCACCTTTGCAGGTCCATCAATAGTAATTATTATTCTTTTAGCATCGATTTCGAGCGTTTTAATGTCTTTTTTTCCATTGATATTTAAGGGAATGGAATCAACAATTCTATATACTTGTGGTATTTCAAACCCTTTTAATCTCGTTTTTAAAAACTGTTTAAGATCCAATATGTTTGAAAAATTGTGGTTAACACAAATATATGAGGCTATAAAATCTCTGCTATTTCGCTCTGTTTTCACAACACAACAATCTATTATTCCATTAAACTCCTTTATAACATTTTCTACCTGTGTAGGGCTAACCCAAAAGCCGTGGTGCTTAATCATTTTATCTTCTCTTCCAATATACCAATAATAACCATCATCATCAACTCTAAATATGTCTCCCGTTCTTACCCATCCATTCATAAACTTTTTTTCTGTTTCTGTGGGAGAATTAAAATAGCCGTTCGCATTACTCTCACCGTTAACGCATAAAATGCCTTCGTTTCCACCTTTAAGTCCCTCACCAACCAACAGATGAAGTTGGTATCCACAGACAGGGACACCTGCACTTCCAGTTTTGTTCAGCGGGTCGTTATTAAACAGGAATCCGCTTCCGGTTTCACTGCATCCAACGCTATCAGAAATATAGTGATTTGTTAAGCAATACCACTTTTCAATAATATCACTTCTTAAATACTCTCCAGACGAAACACATAATCTGACAGATTCAAAAGCACTTTTTAGAGGAGTATTCTTTATGGTTTCAAATAACATTAAATCATTATATATTGACGGCACTGCAAAGAAACAAGTTGGTTTATAATAATTCATAATCTCAAGTGTTTTTTCTGCAGAATACCGTTGATCAATTAGTATTGCAGGAGCGCCAGAAACGAATGAAAAGAATAGACTGTTTGCCAAACCATATGTGAAATTCATTTTGGGGACAGAAAAAATGACATCATTTTCGGTAAGTTGCAAAGTATTGCACCCAAAGCTTTCGCTTGCAAATAGCATCTCTGAATGACCGTGCATAACATATTTAGGGGTTCCACTACTCCCGGATGTCATACCTAAATATGCCGTCTCTTCTGAATCAATATAACTGCTTGGTTCATTGTTGAAGCAAATAATTCTAGCACTAAGTCTATCATCCACATTAGAAATGTGCATTAAAGATACCCTATGATTAATCTCCTTCAGTTTGTTTTCATCATCGGAAATAATAATCGAAGGAATAAAATAATCAAAAAAAACATCATTATCATTCTTTTTGCCAGCTAATAATGGAACGATTCCATATTTAATACATGCTAAAAAAACAGAAATAGCTGTTGGATTATCCTCAAATAAAAGAATAGCAACAGTATTGTTAGGAATCTTCATTGTCTCAAATTGATTAACTAGGATCTTCGTCGTTTTTTCATAATACTGTACAGAAAAAGAAGTTTTGTTATAATACGAAACGATATGGCTGTCTCCAAACTTTTCTTTGGCTTTTTTTATCAATTCACAAGCAATATTCATATTTATTTTATATCCTTTCTATAACAATTACCACATAAGAGCATTAATTCTTTTTGCCAACATTAGAAGATTAGTAATGTTATTCATCGTCCTGGAAACCATGTAACACCGTGCTTGATGATTCTCGCAGGATTTCCGCCAAGAACAATGTTTCCCTCGTCGTATTTTTTTGTAACGAGAGCTGCGGTCCCGACGATTGTATAATCCTTGAGTTCAACGCCTTTAAGTATTATTCCACGTCTAGCAAGCCAGCAATTTGAGCCAATAATTATTGATTTTGACGGATTGGATCTTTTCCCTTCTTGATCAATAATTCGATGTCCATCGCCGGTGCGGATAATTGTTTCGTTTGACATCCCAAAATTATCTCCAATTATTAGCGATGTTCCTTCCATACAAACTATTTCTGCGCTTCCGCGAATGTGAATGTTACTTCCAAGGTTGATATTATTATTATTATCTTTTGCACTTAAATATAATGGCCCATGATTTGTATTATAATTCAAATCGAATTGCTCACCTATACGGACGGTATTATTATCTCCTCTGATTAAAAGCTCCATATTATTGATATGATAACCATCTTCAATTATTAAAGCGTTATTATTTCCATAAATTGTTATCTTTGAATTGATCATCGTTCCGGTGCCAATAGAAATGGAATTACTATGAGGATTTTCAACTTTTACAATGTTATGATGAAAGAAGCCCTCCAGTTTTTTTATTCTTTTCATCCTATGTTTATTTCCTGATATTTGATTTTTGGTTTTACTTATATATGTAGTACTTTCTTCATCCAAAATCAAACGTTTAATTCTTAAATGAAGCGTTGCATTGTCTATTGGTTCTTCAAATGTTTTATTGTTATCATAGTCAACAAAGCTCATAACGTGCTTGTTAATACTAATGTAATAGTTGAAAGGAATGGTAATACCACTATCAATACCATGTGGGTACCAAATGGCAAAGGAAGATGTATCATCAAGTGTTTTCTCATCTTCTGTAAACATTAGCCCAATTTCAGTGGTGATTTTTTTTAGCAAATCCTTGTATTCATCTTCTGACGTCAGTTTAATCCTGATAATTCTCATATTGCTTTACTCCTTATTTAATATTTTTTTGCAAACATATTCAAATCAAAATCGCACTTCAGGATAGTAGCAGGAAAGTCCGGTTTGACATTGCTTGTCGCAATTTTTGGGCATAATCATTTTTGATAGATAATCCTCTTCATTTATGCAATCTTGTAGAATAACCATATTTTTCTTTGTCGTTATTATATCTTCAGCAACAGATTCGGGCACATCTGCTCTACCGACTATTTTCAACGATGTGACGCCCATTTTTTTCATTCTGTAGAGTGAACACATTCCACAAGTATCGACATGAAAATGTTCATGATATAAAGTATCATTAAGTTCGATTGATTGTTGATTATACGTAATAGAGGGGGTCGTAATAATCTGACGGTTAATCTTTTTAAGCGTTCCGCATATTGATTCACATTCTTTTCGATGTGCTCCAAGGCAATATGCGTCTGAAAACACACACCCTCGTCTCATAAAGAAAACCTCAAGTTCTATATCTGGGAAAGAATCTTTAATCATAGCGATTTCATATAAAGACAGATCGCGAGGAACAATAATGCGTCGAATTCCCATAGAATAATAATATTGAATGATGTCGGAATTATAAAGTCCTAGTAAAGTGCTTGCCACAACTTGTAATCCTGCGTTTAGGGCAGCTATGGCGATGTCCTCAGTCGATACTATTACACCGCTGACCCCTGCTTGTATTAATCTAGAAAAATACTCTTCTTTTATCCACGCTAACGCTTCAGTGCTATAAACATTGGCGTTCATAGTTATAAAAGCGTCCATGTTTTCCAAACGTATCTCTTGGATGATGTTGATGATTTCTGAAAAATCATATCGGTTGGCATTTTTATTGAATCCAGACATACGGTTTATATCCATGTATTCTCCAAATTTTTCTGTCCATGATTCATCATAAAAGCCAAAATATAATTCATCTGCACCTGCAGCACTAAATCTCTTTATATCTTCCCGGTTATTCAAAGGTGCTAATATTTTCATGCCGATGTGCCTTCTTTTTTGATTCTAGCTAACTCACAAAATGGAAAGTAAATAAACCTATCAACGTAGCCGTTGACTATCTGCGGACGTTTGGTCGTAAAGTATATTGTTCTTCCGATTCGATATAGTGTATAAGCAGAGGCGCTAGGAGTGTAAGTTTCAAACATACACTTGCACTCCATAGAGCATGATGCGTTAGGACGAAATTTTTGTGCAGTTTCTTTATTGATTGATGCGTATTTACAAATATTGCCTGTTGTCATATAACAAAAGGGTTCATGTAACGCAATTTTAATATCCGAACCTAATTGAAGTGATAGCGAAGAACTAATTGGATCTAATTCAACATATTTAATTTGATAATTTTCAATATATGGTTTTAATAAATCAAGATTCGTTGGACGGACTGTCTTTTGAAAGAAAGCAGGAACACGGATTTCTCGTTCATCTTTAAAGAACAAGCGACCTAAATTAATGTTAATAGGGTGTTTTTCATGAATTGTTGATAGCATTCCAACGTCATTCACAGTCACTTCATCAATAGGTAACTCCCGAAAAATCTGTGATATAAAGCCTTTAGCCGTTGATAAGTCTTTTTCTGAAATAACTGGTATAACAAGTGTTAGCGCATATGGATGGACTTTTAAGAATTGTTTTAGTTCTGACAGAAAATCCATTTTTATAAAATATTGGCTACAAAAATAGGATCCTACATATAGACGCTTTGGTTTAGCAAAATACGGTTTTTGAAACAATCTGTCAAAAGTGCCATTTTGTAAATCTTGTCTATATATTAGATCACATAGATTCATACAATCCATCAAGTATCCCCTTGTTTTTATTGATTAGTATTCGAATACTGTTCCATATAATATTTTGCTAAAGTATAGTCCTCTATTGTATCTATGTCGATGGCTTCTTTATCATTTAACACACACATATACGGACGAAAACCTATTCTTCTATTATACTTAGTAAATATCGTCTTTTCAAAAATAAAAAATGCGCTAGTTTCCAAATAAACCGGTTCCAGATCTTGAGTCCTAACGACATGCTCTTGAGAATAGTTGATTGGCTTTCCGTCATACCACGCAAAAGTCCTTTCTTCCTTTACTGAAAAAGCAGAATCGTATTGTCCACTTAATACTTTTTCCAAGCCTGTATTAATCGATTCAAATTGAACTAGAGGAGAAGTAGCATGTGCAAGAATATACACGTCTGCATCTACTGAGTTGATAAACTCTCGGTAAATTTGCTCACCTATAATACTGTCATTATCCAAAAATGAGGGTCTTTTTAAAAATTTAATTGAATCTGGAATATATTTTTTTATCGATTCTTCACTACAATAGGCATAAATATCGTCAATATAGGCGCATTTTTTTAACTGAGAAAAAATGTGCCAACACATTGGTTGCCCCGATAGTGGCAAAATGTTTTTATTTGGGAGGCGCTGGCTATGAAATTTGAGAGGAACAAACGCCACAACTCTTTTTTTATGCTTCATTATTGTCACCTAACGATTCGCAAATCCAATCAATAAATTCTCGTAAAGCACCATTTCCGCCGTTATTTGAACAAATATAGGTACTATTTTCTTTTACCCTATCATGTGCATCTGCAGGACATGCACTTAAGCCACAATTTTTTATACATTCCAAATCATTCAAATCATCGCCGATATAGGCAACTTCATCTAGCGAAATTCCTAATTCTCCAACTATTTCATAAAGCGTGTTAAGCTTATTGTTGTTTTCCGTATAGACATAGTCAACTTTTAAATCGATTTTTCTGCCAAGTATGCTATTATTTTTTCTTCCGGTTAAAAGTATTGGCATTATTTGATGGGCAGGGAGAATAGTCGAAATTCCATACCCATCCTTTGCATTAAATGAAACAAAACAATCATTGTTTGAATAATATATTTGTCCATCGGTTAATGTTCCATCAACATCCATAATCAAAACTTTTATTATTTCTTTTTCCTTTATGTTTCGGATTGAAAGACATTTCTCTCCGATTACTCCACCGGGATGATTGTTAACAAATCCATAAGAATTTTTAAAAAATCTATATAAATAAATAGAAATAGCATCCCCTAGGCAAAGAAACATTGTTGTCGATGCTGTCGGGATGAGATTATTGTCATCAACTTCTTCTACCAAAGGGAGAAAAATACACTGATCACACTTTTTAACTAGAGCGGAATTTCTATTGCAGGTAATGAGTAGAATTTTGACTCCTCTTTTTTTGGCGTGGTAAATAAACTGATCAATTTCTTCAGTTTGTCCACTTTTGCTGAATATGATAACTGTATCTTTGTTGTTAAAGGCTCCGATGTCTCCATGCATGGCATCTATAGGGTCAATAAAGAACGCCTTGATTCCCATACTGTTTATTGTATGAACTGTTTTCATTATAACAAACTTGTTTTTTCCCAAACCTGTAAAAAACAATGTTCCATCTTTTGATAATACTCGATCTAAGGCTGCGCAAAAGGCATCATTTGATAGGAACCGTTGGCAAATATTCAAAGCAAATACTTCTTTTTCAAAAACATAATCAATAATATTTGCAGACCGCTCATTATTCAACACAACTCACCTCTTTTGATGCCATATAAATCCCTTTTGCAATCAATAACGTTGCTTTTAAATCTTTCAAATTCAACATATTTGTTCCATCTGAAAGAGCCTCTTCTGGACTATCGTGTACTTCCATAAATAGGTAATCAACCCCAACCGACATGACAGCCTTAATATACGGAATAATATATTCTGGATTTCCGCCACTGCAATCTGCATCATTATCTCTACATTGTACTGAATGCGTAGCATCAAACATTACCGGAACACCAAGTTTTTTCATGTCAACAATATTTTTGATATCGACAACTAACTGATTATAGCCAAACATAGTTCCCCTTTCGCAGAGAATAACACTATGATTACCAGTAGAATATGCTTTATCAATTAGTGGTCTCATTTGTTTTCCGCTCAAAAACTGTCCTTTTTTTATATTTACAATCTTTCCAGTTTTGCTCGCTGCAACTATTAAATCCGTTTGTCTACATAAGAAGGCAGGTATTTGTATGTAATCAGCAACTTTTGAAACCACATCCGCTTGCCAAGGCTCATGTATATCGGTTAAAATCTCAACATCGTAACGCCCTTTTACTTCATTTAAGATTTTAAGTCCCTCATCAATACCCGATCCACGAAAGCTTTTTATTGATGTTCTATTTGCTTTGTCAAAGGACGCTTTAAAAACAAAGGGTATACCTAGTTCATCAGTTATTCTTTTAATGGATTCGCACATTTTCAGCGTGTGTTCTCTTCCTTCAATTACACAGGGGCCTCCAACAAAAGTAAACATTATTATACTCCTGACCTATTTTTCAGTGAAACATTTATGATATTGCTACAAATTTTGTGCTTTTTAACTATGCGGGGTTACTCCTTCAGATTGCTATTATCAGCTGCCTGAGAGCAACCCAATCAATACTGCTATTCCAAGTGCAATGGCAATGAGAAGAATGGCAAGCGTGATAAGGAATATCAAAAGAATGTACAATGCTGAGCAACCTACTGAGGTTAGCACGGAAAGGACATAATGATACCACTTATAACCGTATAAACTACCGCCTGTTGACCAACAGCAATTATATATCAATGTTCCTATTAATCCGCAAATAACGAATCCCCAGGGACCAAGCCAAATGGCCAAATTTGTTCCCCAAGATTCAATTCCCGATCCGTAGCCGTCTCCGAAAATGCTTGTTATAATATCGTTGCCCCAAATTGATTGGACTAGCGCTTGTATTCCAAGTGCTATGAAAAGGGTCAAAAACCAAAACATACCTTTTGAGGCCATAATACCATCGGATCGTAATGGTGTAGAGCTTACTTGGCCTTTTGATGATGTATTAGAGGCTGTATGGGTGTTTGTTGTAGCAGTTATTTTCGCCGGAGTCTGTACAATTGTTGTTGCCTTTGTAGGCAGTGGTTTAGCTTCAAGTTCACACCAAATGCACTTCTTTAAGTGAGAAGAGTACATATGGTTTTTATTCTTTTTGCAAACAGTCAAATTCTGTTGCATATCTGTCAATGCTTTATACCATTCAACAGTATCAGGACGTTGTGTAGGATCACTATGGCCATTAACAAACGCTCGAATAAATAAATTCTGAATGTTCTGTGGCAAAGAATCAAATTCCGGTGCATAGCGCGGCGTGGTAAAACCGGTTTTTTTCGTATAAAAAGGGAAAAAACCGTTTACTATATTATCGATTGGTTGAGGAACGACAACAGAGGGTTGGCTTTGTGATAATGGTCCGATATTTGTTTTATTATTTCGTGCACATGCAAAAGGATGACAACCATTCATTAACAGCGCAAAAATATGAACTGCTAGCGCAAACAAATCCGAATATTTACTGAACGTGGGAAGGGAGGCGGTGGCTAATGTCTGCCCATTCTTCATTTTTTCTTGAATTTCTTTTGGAAGATATTCGGGCAATCCAACTTCGCAACGATAAACACGGGAACTTGCGGAATCTGTTATGTGATAGGAATCGGTGTCAACCAATGTAACCCTGGCGCTTTGTGGATCAACGCCAATGTTTTTTGGGTTAAGGTCTCCGCAAACTTGTCCGGCATTATGTACAGCATTTATTGCAGCACACAGGTTTTTTGCAATAGTTATTTTTTCAGACAAAGTGCAAATGTATTTGTCAGAATACATAACATTGAGGTCTTCGTTGTTCTTAATTGCTGGCATTACATAACCAACAAATAGTCCATTCTGGTATACCACATCAACCGGCCATGTTATCTGTTGCATGGCCGACGGAGACAATGAGGTCCCTACCATTGTCAAAAGTTTCCTATGCCTGGATTCTGTGCGCTTATCATCCTTAAATACTTTTAAAACATAGTCTGGCATTCCGGAAAGCCCATACACAGAACCCTCTCCACCTTTGCCAATTGCTGGTTCTATAACAGTATAAAGCTTCCCGTTTTTGCCTCGATATGTTGCCGCCATAGCCTTCTCCTCTAACTTTGTTCAATACTCAACTTGTAATCACTCAACCCAGATGATTGACGAACTTGAATTTCATAGGTCTCACCCACACTAATGTTTTCAAGTGTGATTTCATCGTTGTTTGTACAATATGTGTCCGATTTTACAATTTCACCTAGATTGTTGAATGCATAAAGCTCAACAGCACATCCGCTAGACAACCCGGATATTGTAAAGGTGTGTGTACCCGACTTTTTTGCCGTAAAATTATAAACATTACATTGGTCTGTGTATTCGATTGAATCGCTAACCTCCATATTACTGACTATTTCAATAGTGGACTTTTGGTATCCAATATTAAGAATATACGGACATTTACCGCTTGATTGGCACACTTGTATTTCATACGCTTCACTTGCTTTTAAGTCCTTCAATGTGACGCCTTCACCGTTGGTGCAATATGTATCAGAGTTTACGACTTCGTCAAGGTAATTAAACACATACAACTCCACTGCACAGCCGCTTTTTAGTCCTTCAATTTCAAGTCTGTATCTGCCGTCCTCGGGCGGAGTAAATGTGTACACATTTCTTTGATCTGTATATTCAATACTATCATTAATCTCTGTAAAACCGGTCAAATCCACCGTCGCTTTTTGGTTGCCAATAGATAAAGTATATCCGCTATATCCGGATGCATATCTAACATTGACGGTATATTCTTCCCCGGCTTTAAGGGATTTGAGAGTTATCCCTTCACCGTTAGTACAATATGTGTCCGAACCCAGGCTCTCACCTAGGGAATTAAACACATAGAGTTCAACAGCGCATCCATTAGTTATTTCCGACAACTCAAAACGGTATCTCCCATCTCGAGGAGCAGTAAAAGAATAAACATTGCGCTGATCTGTAAATTCAATACTGTCTTTTATTTCGGTTATTTGAGAAATGTCAACTGCCGTTTTCGGCTGACCTATAGTCAATGTATAATTTGAATATCCGGCCTCCTGACAAACCTGAATTTTATATGTTTGACCGGCTTCCAGGCTTTTTAAGGTAATGCCTTCACCATTGGTACAGTATGAATCGGAGCAAATTCTTTCTCCGTCAGAACTATAAACATATAACTCAACAGCCGTTCCGCTTTGAAGTTCACTAATCTCGATTCTAGCCCTTCCGTCGTTAACAACTGAATATATGTAATCATCTTTTTGGTTTTCCGTTGTAATGCTGCCATGGTGGTTAATAAACTCAACCGCCTCGCAACTAGATTGTTTAGCAGAAATAGCATCGATAGATTTAAGTTCCTTTTTAATATCATTTACAACTATCTGTTCCAAAGCTAAACTCTGTGTTTCGCTGACGAAATCAGGTGTGTTTTCGTCTTCAGTATCGCGATAATCCGATTTGCCGAGACAGCTTTTTAATAGCAGTATTCCAATAATTACGCATAGGACTAATACAATTATTTTTCCAACCGGAACACTACTTTTATTTGATGTCCCTGTGTTTTGATTGCTTCGCGTTGCGTAACGTTGCTGTCCATTAATCCTTGTTTGCGCTATTGCCCTTGGTCCTGAATTTTGTGGTGAAGGGCGGTTGACAGCGTTTAAAACTGCGTTGATTGAGCACCACGGACAAGAGTTGTTATGCTCAGGATACATATGATGCTTTTCTTTATTGCAAGTCTTTAATTTTCCTTGCATTATGGTCAATGCCGTATACCATTCATCAGCCGTTGGACGCAACGACGGATCCTTGTGCCCTTTTACAAAAGCTCGAATAAACAAATCTTGAATATTTTTCGGAAGGTAATTAAACGGTGGTGCATATTTTGGAGTGGTAATTCCAGACCTGTTTTCGTAAAATGGGAAAAAGCCTGAACAGATATTGTCGATGGGTTGAGGAGCCGCTACTGACGCTTTGCTTATCGAAAGATGGTTAATGTTCTGACGATTATCAATTGCACAGGCAAAAGGATGACATCCGTTCATAAGCAATGCAAAAATATGAACTGCCAACGCAAATAAATCTGTCTGTTTTGTAAAGGTGGGAAGAGGAGCCGAAGCTAACATTTGTCCGTTTTTCATTTTTTCTTGAATCTCCCTCGGCAAATATTCCGGGAGTCCTACCTCACACCGATACACTCGCGACTTGTCGGCTTCAGTAATGTGATATGAGTCCGTGTCAACAAGCGTTACGATTGCGCACTGCGGATCAACACTGATGTTCTTAGGGTTTAGATCTCCACAAACCTGGTCTGCTTCATGTACTGCATTAATCGCCGCACAAAGATTCTTTGCAATTATGATTTTATCTGCCAATGAACACGAATACTTGTCAGAATACATCACATTTAAATCTTCATTATTCTTTATGGCGGGCATGACGTATCCTGCAAAGCTGCCATTTTCATATACCACGTCAATTGGCCAGGTTATCTGCTTCATTGCATCGGCAGAAAGAGGAGTAGACAACATAGCAAGAAGCTTTTTATGCCTCGTTTCGCTTCGTTTGTTGTCTAAAAACACCTTCAATACATAATCAGGCATCTTTGAAATTCTATATACAGAACCTTCTCCGCCTTTTCCAAGCGGCGGGTCAACGGTTTTGTAAGTTTTTCCTGTTGTTCCTATGTATTCCAATTCCGCCACCTCTTATTTAAAGGATCGCCAGTATTTCTTTTGCATAATTAACAAGCAGCACATATCCAGCCATTTTCAATAGTTTTCCACAAAAACACGCTGCTGTAAATTTAATGGGGTTAACCTTTACCACACCCGCACATATTCCAACAATATCAAAAACAGGCAGCGGTATTAAAGAAAATAAGAATACCGCAAAAATTGGTTTTCGCATTATCCAAGAAAAAAACTTTTTTTCGGTGTTAATTTTGGCCGACTTATTTCCTGTGCGGCCAAGAGAATATCCAATCAATTCTCCTAGTGCTGTTCCCAATGCTCCTAAAAGAATAACAAGTATTGGGTTTAAAAACTGTGCATATTGAATGACCACAAAAATACCGGGAGCGGGAAGTAATATGGTTGCTGTTGATGCAAAACAAGCTATAAAAACACCCAAATATCCGGTAGCTGCGTATCGCTCAATCTGTTTTTTAAAAACAAAAGCGCATACAATAACTGCGATAACAACGAATAGACTGCATATGCTTTGAACTATCTTTTTTGGTTCATTCTTTTTCATATATTCTCCTAACTCAAGTGCAAATGAAAAACAGACTGTGAATCATTGCTAACAAGCTGATACTGTGACGGAAAAAGAAATGAACCACATAAAACCTCAGAAGTGATATTCATTATCTTGTTTTTGGTTGCATTGACATCGTCGCTGTGAGGCAACTTAAATATAATATCTTTCTGTTTTTGTTTAACACTTTGCTGTAGAAACTTTCTGTAAATGCTTTGCGTCTGTATAAATAATCGACGCATTCCGTAATAATTATAGCTTGAAGGGCACTGGGGAATATGAGTGGAAAAAATAACATGATCAAAGTTTATTTCCCTATCCGATAAATTAAAATAATCATATCGTACTGTATTAAAAGCTTGAATAGTCAAATCAAAGGTAACATCAAGATGATAATAACGGCCATTTATTTTTATAATGTTCCATGCATGCAAATCGCTTTTTGCAGTTGACAAGTTATGCTGTTGAGTTGACTTACCGTTTACCAACAATGAATCAATGTCAGCTAAATCGAGCAATAGTTTTGTGGCTTTTGAGATGCCTTCGCAAACCCCCTTGCCAAAGAGTAAAGGACCAACGCACTCAAAAGAAGATGCCGCAAAGTCATAATCATAGCGAACGTTTTTACAAATATAATCGTGGATTTCAATCTCTTTTTCCAAGTCTGATTTGTTTTTTATAATTGCAGCAAGGAAGGAACATTTGTTGATAAGTGCCAGAAGTGTAGCATTAACATCTATTTTGTTAAATCTATACTTTGGAATGATATACCCGGTTTTTAACGCAGGGGTATATTGATACTCAGCTGTTTCAACATAGAATAACCACGGATTATCTTGTTTGATTACTTCAAATATGTTTTGGATTTGAGCCACAGTCACTCCGAACACAGAGATCTTAACGGAATATGATAAGAATCCCTCTCTGATTCTGTCATATGCTTTTTGTTCCAAATCACTCAAGTTTTTTCGGTAGTAGCAAAACTGTCTGCTTATGAGATTCTTAAAAAACTCAAATCCTTGCGTTGTGTTCATCAATCAAACAAGTCTCCTATCTTTCCAATCAGGCTCTTTTTTCTAGGTTTTTCGTGTGTTGCGCGAATTGGAAGAGAAATATCTTGGGTGTTTGAGTTTGGTTGCTGTATATTAGTAGTTGGAATTGTATGAGGAGTTGAAGTTGCAACACATTCTGTAGTAGCATCCGCTTTTTTAGGCACTTCTAGTTCGGCATTTTGCGGTACTTCCTTTGAATCTGTTGTTGTTTTCGAATCTGTTTTTTTGGGGGGCTCTTCAGAAGTGGTTGCATCTGTTGAGCTCTCGTTTTGCTCTTCTGTGGTATAAGTTGCGGACATATTAGAAGTATTGTCAACATTTTGTTCAGTTGTCTCGTTATCGTTTTCTTTTTGTCTGTCCGAATACAGATGTGGGTATGCTTTTCGATACCATGCTTCCTGAAGTAGGTTCCAATCGGGTTCCGAGTAAAAAGATTCCTCCTTATTATCGAATGGGAGTTCAGTGTTTATGAGTCCAACAATTGTTTTATCGTCCTGCTCGGCTTGCATCAAGCTAACCGGATAATTTGCTTTTTTCAGAGTCTCTATGACGCTTTCCGCTGCTTTTGGAATATGCCATTTGTAAACATCAAGCAGTCTTGTATAAAACCTTGATGTTTCATAATCCTTGTCTGCAACAATAAAATCGAAGATTTCTTTTTTTATATCCTCGATTTTGCGTTCATTGAAACCGTAAGGATCTGCAAAGTAAGATGCTAAAGGGACATAAACTCGGTTTATTTTTCTCTCTTGGTCTCGAAGAAGATAATGACAGAGCGTTTCCAGCATTCCATCTGTCATCAAAAGAACGGCCACAAGATCCTCTTCATAGGTATCAATAACCCACTGAGTATATCCCCCTCTAAGCGGTATTACAGATACTCCATCGACACTCTTTTGCGGACGGGTGATTTCGATAAAGTCGCCAAAGATGGTTAATCCAAAAATGGCGCCATCGCCTGAATGTCCATAAATGATTCTCTGTCCATCATAGATGACCATAGATAAAGTGGTATCAAAACTCTCAATTGGTTCTCCGCTTTTTTCAGACTCCTTAAGAATCATCTTGAATGCATAATTATATGCCGTTCTCAACATTGATTTAATGCTTATGACACTATAGTCCCAAGGCATGCACTCATCACAAAATTCTACAACCGTTTCTGCGGCAATTTTAGAACCGATGTGTGAGTTTTTAGCAGATCCCACACCATCAGCAACAGCGGCAATAATCCAGCCGTTCTTCATTCTTTTTATACAATGATAATCCTGACAGCAAGAGTCTTTCTTTATGTGCGATTTACCAACCACACTAAATCCATAATCAATAATCATTTTCTGTTCCTTTCTAATCACGATTTACTTTAGTAATATGTTTTATTGAGATAAGCTGACGATTATTCAAAGATTGCTTTGAGAGATTACTTGCTCAATGTGCTAGGCATTGACCGAAAGACACTTGTGATTTATCTTCCTGTCAATGCCTAGCAAGTCTATGCTTGCTAGGCACAAATAGACACATAATCTTTATTACCAATCAGTAGGAATGACTTGGGCATCCGAAGGAAGGTTGGAAAGCTGTGGATTTTCTCCCACACGGCTAACAGAAATTGTGACCATACTTTCGCTCAACCAGTCAAAGATACCTTTAAACTTGGCCTCATCAAGAGCAATGCACCTTTTTGTTAACGATGTGAGCACATCCTTACTGTAACCAGGCACGCCAATGGCCCAGAATTTCAGTTTGCCATGAGCTCCTTTGCTTTCTTCGTCGAGAATTCTCTGCCTCGCTGCGGATATATCGTCCGTAGGAGCACCGTCTGTAATCATAAAGATCCAGGGCTTAAAGCAAGGCGTTCCCATGTCATTATAAAAACGATTGCGTTCCTTAACTTTGTCGATGGCAAGGTTAATACCTTCGCCCATTGCCGTACAGCCGGTTGCAGAAAGTGCTACAGGCTGCATTTGAGAAAGAGGAGTAAAGTCCTGAACAACGCGCGCCGAATCATTGAACTCGATAATAGCAATATCGACCCTCTTCTGAGCAAGTTCATCCATTGATGTCTGCTCCTTAAAGTCGTTGATTGCTTTGTTCAAGCTGACAATAGGTGCACCACACATGGAACCAGAAGTATCCAATAGTAAGACGCACGCCATGTGCGGTTCACCAGGAGCTGCAATCCCGCCGCCGGGAACCTCGTTGAAAGATGTTTGATTTAACTCCATGATTAAATCCTCCTTGTTTTTTTATGATTTCAATTTCCAAACAGCGTTCGGTTGATTACTCTGATAAACTTGGTATATCATCTTTACCATTCATCAAAAGGAACAACATGTACATTTTGCGGTAATTCAGGATTTTGACCGGGATTTTGATGATGATAAATAAACTCATGTCCCAGATAATAAAACAGTTCATCCATGTCGTAGTTATCGATGTTTACAACATATTTGGTTATAGCTTGGAGTATGTTATTATTGCAACCTGGAAGACCAATCGCAAATAGCGAAATCTTGTTATTTATTGTTTGGTTTTCAACCATATTTTGAACTACTGACAAACTATCAACAAAATTACAGTCTGTGATTAGAATAATTTTCGGCTTATAATACTGAACACCCAATTCCATATATTTCCGTTTTCTTTTATAGACCTCATGAAGTGCGGTTTGAAGACCATCTTGTAGTGAGGTGATTCCGTAGGCCGTTAGTGCAATTTCATATTCAACACTTGAAGGAGAAAACGGCCTGACGATTTCCGCGTGATCAGAAAAAGATATTATTGCCAAATCAATCACTTTAGCAAGCTCACTTTCTGATAATAATTTGCAAAGTTTGTTAATTCCGATTTCCAAGCTCCGTATTGGTTCACCATGCATAGATCCCGCTGTGTCAACAACAAAAAGCAACGGAATATGCGGTTTGTTTGGGCACAGAATATCATTACACAGAGTATCATCATTTTGGAATGGAACAAACTTCATGTCGCATTTTCACCTCACTGTAGTAAATGCCAATTCTCGCGCGTTTCGGTCGAGAATAAATACTTCATTAGAAGAGAGCCTGGCCAATTCTTCTGGTTTAACAATAAACTCACGATTTGTTGACACGCTAATGCTGTTTGACGATCCAAATCCATAACCCCATTGATAGTTTTGATTTGTTCCGGTGTTTTGTGATACTTTGTCCACATCATAGTATCCAAACACCTCGGACCATTTGTTGCAGGACACCCCCATGCTGTGTGAGAAAACTATGCACTTGCTTGCATTTCCTACAAAAGAATGAAAAAGATTATCATCCGCACCGAGCATTGAGTAAACATCATCTGCAAGCATTGCCGTGAGGCATCGTGAGGATAAAGATTTAATAACTTTTGATAATACTTCATTAGAGTTGATGCTTATACCATCAAGAATAAGCATGATTTTTTTTCCGGAAGCAAGAACCTCTTTGACTTCATTGACCAGCAAATTCAGCAAAATTTCGTTTGTGCTGGAACCGATATCAATCATAAGCATTCCGTTGTGCTCGACTGCAGTTTTAATGTTAACTGCTGAGTTTCTGCTCCCTTTGTTTGATAAAACGCCAGCGCCTTGATATGCCAACTGCGAAAAGAAGGTTTGTATGTTTGCTCGCTCATTTTGTCCTTGCATTAATTGGTTTCTTATTTGAGATGCTTTTTGATCTGAAATATAACCTTGTGAAACGGCTTCATCAATTTTATCAAGCAAATCATCGTGTGGACATCTTATAAACATTTCACAAAATGGCGGAATATTTTTGCTTTTTATGAACTCTGTAATGCCTATAATATATTGCTGCCCTACCGCACCGATTCCACTAGATGATGGCGTTGAATTGATTATCAAATTACAGATTTCTTGATTGCTTCTGTTGTAAAAAGGATCATAAACCGATGTGTTTTGGGCGATGATCACCTTGTTTCCGGTAAAAGCCGTAGCTGCAGCAATTGTGTTTTGCAATTCAACATTGCCTTCATGAAGAACAACAACCGGAACACCTTGTGATAACGAACATGCAGCAACAGATGCAGCAGCGCGAGATCGATATAATGAAAGACCGCCCGAAACTATATATGACCCAACCTGAACATCTCTCTCAATGAATCCTTCAATATCGCTTGGTTCATACCGAGTAATGTTACGTCGAACTTCGTTGTTTCTCTCAATATTGCGTATTGTTTGCCTAGTTCTTCTATTAGCAAGCCAGGTGTTAATCAGAGAAGTGAATGTTCCCAATTATATCACCTCCCAAACAAGCCAAATTGGAAAATAAACGGCTTTTCAAAAGGAAGACCAACAACGGCTTGACCAAGATCTAAATTATTCATATCCCAGTCTTCAACTGTCTTGCCTTCTCTTTTTTCTTCGACGAGTGTATTGTTTGAAGAACGATACTGTTCTAAAACAATATTTTTGCCGTAAAGACTCGACACAAACTCTCTCGTTGATGTATCATTTGCCTTAAATGCCAATACAGAGGAAAACCCTGCGGCGATATTGCGTCCTTTGCTTTCCCCGTAAATTTCATACAACTGCTCTATGCTTTGAATGCCGGCAATAATTTTAACACCTAAACTTCTTCCAAAATTCACACCATCTTCAATATGTTGTAAATGTGGGAGCAACTTAAACTCGTCACAAATCAAATACACATTACCCTTTGGTGTGTTTGCTTTGGGATTGTTTACATCGAGTTTGTTGCGACCCAAGGCTTCTTTTAATGCTAAATCAAAGAGAAGCCGATAAATTGGAGATAACGTTTCGCCTATTGACATGTCATATTCAACAAATAGGGTCTTAGCTCCTTTTTGCCTTACAAATTCTCTCACGGAAAATCTTCCGTCATCAGCAAAGGTTCCAATTAATAGTTGACGAATTACATTTTGAAGCTCTGCTAAAACGCCAAGAGATTGGTCTGATGAACCATCTCCTATATAGCTTAAAACGGAAGATAAATCTGAAAAAACAGCGTTTGATAGTAGCTTTGTTATTTTTTGCGGGGATAAAGAATCAAAATATTTTTTTAATGCTTTATTGTTGAAAAATGCTTTTTTAAACGCCAAATCATCTGCGCCCATCCTGATGTGAGCTAAAACTAGTGATGCAAATAAATCCCTTGCTGCACTAGGGAAAAAGGGCTGACTGCTTTTTTCAATTGCATCGCGAAAAAAGGAATAAGATATTTCGAGAGTGTTATTGTAGACATCGTTTTTTTCAAAACCATCCACGACAATCTCTTTGTATATATTCCATTTACTTGAAATATTGGAATGAGTTTTAGAATTGGATATTATCACGTCCCCAGGACGATAGAATCGCAGAAAATCTCCCTTTGTATCAAAAACGAGCATAACATCATCTTGCTTAAGTTGATGCTTAATCTGTTGAACAAAGTAGTAAAAGACATTAGTTTTTCCGCAACCGGTTCCTCCTATTAGAAGCAGATGCTTACTTAATACATCCTCGGAAAAACCGAGTTGCGTTTGTTTTTTGTTAAAATAACCCGGAATTGTTACAATGGATCGTTCAAAGCACTTGGTAGGTGGGGTGGTTTGATTAATACAATCACCCTGTATAGTTGTTATTTTAACTGCCATACAATATCACCTTCCCATACCTTGTCCATTGGAACAGTTTTCCGTTTGACCGCTGTTTTCTCCTTCAGTTTCCACTGACTGGCTTTCTAAATATGTTGCTTTTGCGTCATCTAGTGTTTCCAAATGGGGTTCATTATCACAAGAGGACTCAGCAGAAAAATACGCTTCTCGAACCGGAACAATTGAATCATCATTTTCATTGGAATAACAATTACTAAGATTAATTACCGGAACAGGTTCAAAATCGCCTTGTTGGAACTCATTCATTGTTTGTGTATTTGGATTATAATATCCGTTAGTCGGATTATGATAATTACCCTGGTGAGCGTTAAGATGTTCTTCTTCGCTGAGAAATTGTATGTTTTTTGAGTTGCCGGCGTACTCAGGATATAAGCTCACCGACTTCATATGGTGCCCTTCATATCCGGAAACAGCACCGCGTTGAAGCAATTCTTTTTGCTGACTAGGAGACCAATCGCGTGTTCCCTGATCGTTTTTTACTCGTTCTTTTTCTTCCTTCCATGCGTCTCTCACAGCCTTTTGGCGCTCATTTGATAGCCGCTTTTTTTCCTCGTTAGTCAAACTGTCCGGCATCAGTTAGCACCTTCTTCGTAGTCTTTGTACTCTTTTATCGATTCCTCTAACCACTCAAACAGGCTGGCCCAAAAACAATACTGTTTATCAGTTTCATGATCCCATTGAATCACATTATAAGGGTTGTTAAGATTAATGCAAATCAAATCACCAAAGTTTAGTTTTGCAACAACTAAATAATTGCTTGGAATTGTATAATTACCACGCGAAACCTTTGAATTAACCTCTAGTAAAGTCTTTCGTTTTGATGACTGCTTAATGCCGTAAATAAGAGTCCCCGGAATAAAAATCTCACCGCCGTCAAAAACACGGTATAAAGACTTCAATTCAGAGGGGAGAGTGATAGAATTGCTTTTTTCAAAACAGCAAATTGCTTCTTCAGAAAGCCCTTCACATATATCGTGACACTTATTATAGGAAATCAATAATTGAAATAATTGTTCTGATTTCATAATGTTATCTCCTCAAACTACGCACAAGGCTTTTTCCGTGTTCTTCAGTATCTGCTTGTTTCGCATCCTCATACTGCGAATAAAACTCTTGCTTTGTATCTTCTATATTAGACTCTTGAAATATTGACTCTTTTGATTCTTCAAAGTATCTTTTTCTTAGTGCCGCCATAGAGGTAGCTGCAGATTCGCTATCATTGTCTCCAGAGTCCATTTTTTCTTTAATTGCCATAAGTTCACTGCGCAATGCTTTTAGTTCTTGAATTTGTTCAACTCTATTCATTTTTATCAATATCCTCTCATCTCATTTATAATTCACCATTAATATTCATAACGAGTTCAATTGGATATATTTTAAGCTCGTAAAGCATTTCTTTGGTTAAATAATTACTATAAAAATAAAAAATTAGTGCGATGAAAATTGTCCATGCCATTTCTTTTTGCCCAGTTTCAATTCCATAATAAGTTTGTCTGGAAATACCAATAAATGTCGCAAGTTTTTCTTGCGATATGTTTGCTTTTGCGCGCAAGGCGGAGAGGTTTTCTTGTAATATAGCAATACTAGTCTTTTTATACTGTTGTGTTATCAATTGCTTTTCTCCAATCATTTGTTTTTACCTCACAGTAAGTACTTAAGTTGCAATCAAAGTTTCAACATTATCCGACAAACACATTATATATTATGACAAGAGGCTTGTCAATATGTCAAATTTATTCTTTTTGCTTTTTTCTTCACCAATTTACTTGATTTTCTGAATAAGCAACATCAAAATAACTATGCATTTGTCAAAAGCATACGAAAGCTCAGTGGGAATCATTCCGCTGAGTTTTTCTTTGGGGATTTATATTTTTTTAGTAAATAAAAGGAATAGGCACAAATGAATTGAAAATACAAGAAATTTACAAGCCTCCCCTTGACCTTATGCACGATAGCGTGTATAATGATAATTAACATGATGAAAGGAGCTTTGAATCATGCTTGTTGCATTGGCAGAATATGCAAAAACGCACGATAAAAGCAGCGATACGATACGGAGATTGGCTGAACACGGAAATCTGCAAACTGCGCAGAAAATCGGAAGAAATTGGGTTGTTGACAGCGAAGAAGCCTATCCCGTTAAGAAGCGCCAAATATGCAAGCCGCTTACCGTTATCTCCCTTTTCTCTGGGTGTGGCGGCATGGATCTTGGCTTTGTTGGAGGATTTGATTTTTTGAATCAAGCATATCCCAAGACAGGGTTCAAAATTATCTGGGCTAATGAAATCAGTCCGGCGGCATGTAAAACCTACAGGAAAAATTTAGGCGATCATATTGTTGAAGGCGATATAAGCAATGAGATCAACAATCTTCCTTCAGATGCTGATGTGATTATTGGAGGATTTCCCTGTCAGGATATTTCAATCAACGGTAAGATGCTTGGTATAAACGGCAAGCGAAGCAGCCTGTACACATACATTGTTGAAGCTGTCAGGAAGGTTCACCCGAAAGTCTTCGTTGCAGAAAATGTCGGTGGGTTGCTCCTAAAGAAAAACTCAGAGTCGTTTCAAAAAATCATGGAGGACTTCGGCTCTTTGGGATATAATGTGTGCTGCCATCTTTATCACGCTGAAGATTATGGCGTTCCTCAGACAAGAGAACGAGTTTTCATTGTTGGAACACAAAAGGGTCTGCCGGAGTTCGTTCCGCCAATGCCGACTACCAAAGACGCCCCGGTAACTGTCAAGACCGCACTTGCGGATCTGGAAGACAAGGTGGAAGACAAAGCTTTTTCCCATATCTGGAGCAAAGCTAATGTCAGTGGAGAACAAGGTAACAGGCGTATGGTTGCAGACAGACCCGGTTACACCATCCGCGCAGAGTGCCATGGAAACATTCAGTTTCACTATTCATTGCCTCGACGCATTTCCATGAGAGAAGCAGCCAGAATACAGTCTTTTCCTGACGATTTTCTGTTCCCATGTGGATTACGGGATACCGAAAGACAAATAGGCAATGCCGTACCTCCGGTTCTTGGATGGTATGTGGCAAATTCAGTAAAAAATGTAATACAAGGGTGTTGAAGATATGATGACAAAAGATTTTGAATCCCTGCTTGACCGTTGTTGTGAACGGTTGACAGAAGAGGCAAGGTCAACAGGGTTTAAATCATCAAAGCATTTTGAAGATCGTGTAAGAGAGGTGCTTGCTGATCTGACCGCAGATGATGCCTCTATTGAAATCGACTTTGATTCTCCTGCTCAGGCTTTTCCTGATATTGCAATGGGCGAATACGGGGTCGAAGTCAAATATACCACGGCTGACACATGGCGAAGTATCGCTAACAGTGTCCTTGAAACACAGCGAGTAGATGGCGTAAAATATATTTATGTCGTTTTCGGTAAAATGGGAGGTACGCCGGAAGTCCGCTGGGGCGAATATGAAGCGAGTGTGGTTCATGTTCGTACATCCCATGTGCCAAGATTCGAAGTTGAGATAGCAACTGATCCTGCAACGGCGAGGGAGTCCCTTTTTCAGCAAATGGGGATTCATTATGAAAATTTCAGACAACTTGACATGTCTGAAAAAATGAAATACATACGAGCTTATGCCAGAAAGATTCATCCCGATGGCAGACTTTGGTGGATCGAAGAAAAAGAGTCTGACGAACACACTTTGCCAATCCAGGCGCGATTGTATACCAATCTTTCCACCGAAGAAAAAACAAGACTCCGTGCAGAGGCGGCTTTGGTATGTCCCGGTATTGTAAAATCCGGGAGAGACCGGAATAAATACGATGATGTGGTACTCTATCTGCTGACTTATCACGGTGTACTCTGCCATCAGGCAAGAGATCTGTTTTCTGCCGGCAGTGTTGCAAATCCAAAGAACGATGACAATGGCGGAATATATATTGAGAGGGCTTTAAAGCTGATTGAAAACGAAATGCGGCAGGCTGCTCTTGAAATGGATGATGCTATTTTTGTTGAATATTGGGGTGAAAGCGTTCCTCCCGAAAAAAGAATCGCCCGTTGGCTTAAAAAGGCAGACGCTGTTGCGCGTGATTGGAAGCCGTCGGAGAGTTTGTTCTGCGATTAAACAATTCTTAAGGCTTTGGATATCAAATTAAAAGAAGGTGAACATCAATGGCAACAGGCCGTTCTTTTGCGGAATTTGTAAAGAATAAATGCTATGACGGTCTGTACCAAGCTGCCAATGACTTCGTTGACAGCGATTGGCAATCTTTGAACTTACACACCCGCCATGTCCACAGAATTGGCAAGGTGGAGTTTGTTGATGCAACCATCCAGCGTGTTTATGTCCATGATCTGCCAGGAATGCGCGTGGGGTTTGACGTCGGTCTGGAACTTGAGATCGAAGTCAAAGAGGGCGACTACCACTATGACGAAAGCGACACCTGTTATCCCTGGATCAGAATATCCTGTGAAGGCGATCTTGCCTGCGGTCTTGATGACTGGGAGATAACAAGCGTTGCTCCGTACAATCAAAAGAATCCTCCGCTTAACTCGCTTTCCGATGCGCTTGTACCGTATATTCCTTTTGACCGGCTGGAGGATGAAGCCACAGCGTTCCTCAAGGAGTTCTATCCCGAGGCGCTGAAGATAACCTTTTACGGACAGAAGCCGGTTTCTGTTGAACCGGACATTCTTGTAAAACGCCTTGGACTCCAAACATTGACGCAGCGTATCCGTGAAGACGGTTCCGTATATGGACAGCTGTATTTTGTGGATACGGATGCGGAGATGTATGATGCCAACGCCGGCGCCAATGTCAAAAAGCATATTCCGGGAAGAACTATTGTGGTCGATCCGCAGACGGTTCTTCTTCGCACAATCGGCTGCGCAAATAATACAATCGTTCATGAATGCGTTCACTGGGTCAAGCACCGCAAGGTTTTTGAACTCGAAAAGCTGTATAACGAAAACGCATCCTGTATCAGTTGCGAAGTTGTCGGCGGAGCCGCCGCTGCTGTTGCAAAACAGGCAACGGAAATGATGGAACGTCAGGCCAACCAGCTTGCTCCGCGTATCCAGATGCCGTCAGGTCCCTTCCGCGCCAAGGCGAAAGAATACATAAGCAGATTCATGCATGAAAGCGGAGCTGGTCACGAAAGCCAGGTTATGGAGCAGGTCATCGAGGCGCTCCGAACCGACTTTGTGGTTTCTAAACAAGCCGTAAAAATCAGACTTGTTGAACTGGGCTTTGACCAGGCAATCGGAACATACACCTATCTTGACGGACGCTATGTTAAACCTCATGGATTTAAGAAAGGCGCCATCAAGTCAAATCAAACCTTCTCCCTCTCCGCACAGGATGCCGCGTTTGAGAGAATCGTCAATCCGGAACTTCGGAAACTGACAAGCACCGGCGACTATCTGTTTGTGGACAACCACTATGTCTACAACGCACCTCAGTATGTTCAGCGGGATAATGACGGCAGACTTGATCTGACGGATTACGCCCGGTCCCATATGGATGAATGCTGTCTTGTTTTTGATATGAAAATCAAAAGCGGCAGCAAAGTCGGTGAGGATTATCACACGGCTTGTTTTCTTAACCGTGAAGAAAACAATTTCGAATTCGAGCTGAAATTCAACAATATCTATAAGCACATGACTCCTGCCGCACAGGCGGAGTACAGAAAAAAAGTTCAAGAAGAAGAGCTTGCAATCCGCAAGCAGATGACGGATGATCAAGCTCAGTGTATGGAACTCCTGCTCGGATGGAGAAAAATGAAGCACACCGAACTCGGAGACGAGATTGGAAGAAACGAAAAGACCATCAGCAGAATTGCAAATGGAGACACAAAACCGAATGTGGCGACCGCCGCATTGATCTGCCTTGGTTTAAAACTGTCTCCCGTTATCAGCGACAAACTGATGGAAGTGTTCGGCTACAAAATCAGCAACTCAATGAAAAGCGAGGAACAATGGATAAATGAGGCGCTTCATGTCAAATACCCCGAACCCATATGGGCGGTTCAGGAGTATCTGGCGCAGTACGGAGTAACTTTGGAATAAAAAATTCGGCAAAAAACGGACACGGCCTGTCCGGTAATAAAGCAGAAACAGACAGATCGGATAGCGATATCCGGTCTTTTTCTATATAGTTTTCAGGTTTGCAAGCCCGGATTGTCTGTAAAAAGACAGACAGTCCGGGCTCTTTTGCGTTTTTACGGCGTTTTTGACCGGACACGGCGTGTCCGTCGCGATGCGGTTTGCCTGTGATATAACAGTCGAGGGCGAGGGAAAACGCCCGAAACAACACAGCCGACTATCCGGATAGAAGGCTGAATCTGACAAAGGAGGCAAATCAATGAAAAACAGCAGCCGCAAAGATCTAATTATCAGCATTGAGAACTGCATCGATTTCATTGGTACTCATTTGGATTCAGCCGACAAAGTCGTCGGGTCTGTCCTCAGAAAGCACCGTGTGCGAAATCTTGAAAAAGCAAGTTTGAGTGCGCTCAATGATATTTTCAGTGAGCTCTACGCAATCGAAGCAGACCTGAGGTAACCCCTTCGTTCCGGACACGACATAAAACCGTCCGCCCTCATTTGCTGCGCCAATTGATCGATGGCGGCTCAACGGCCGGTGAAGGTAAACAACTGAATACCACAGCTGCCTATTGAGCGGGTTGCTGCAGACAGAAACGGAGAAAACTCCGCCATGACTGCGGTTTATTAACCATACCCTTTTGCAGCTGACAGAAAATTTCCTCCGTTTCGGAAAACCAACGGAGGAAATTTTTATGTCAAAGAACAAATCTCAAATCTATCTCAAGGCAACCGGACAGTGGGTTCCGGTAAGCGAAGAATTCCACAAAGCGTATTTTCACGAAATCGATCTGTTCCGCAGGAAGCAGATAAGAAGCGGATTCTGCAAATGCACCGGGCCTAAATGGTGGCTGTGCGATATGGATTGCGGCGTGTGCGAGTTTCGATGCGCCAACAGTAAATACATCTCTATTGATGCTCAGGTCGGCGAAGGCAATGATGCATGTTCGATTGCGAACGCCATCCCGGATGATTCCGGTGATGTGGAAGAGACTTTGATGCTTGCCGAGCTTTTTGCCGCTCTTCATGAGGAACTTGAGAAGCTCGATCCCGACGGCAGACGCATCTGCGAACTCATTATGGAAGGCAGAACGGAGCGCGAGATTGCCGCTGACATGGGCAAACGCCAGTCCACCATAAACTACAAGAAAAATAAGGCCTTTTCCATTCTTCGTGAAGCATTGAAGGATTACATCTGAATTCTTTCGGGGCTCACAAAAAGTTTTTCATTTTTTCGTTCAAACCGTTCCTTCATGACCGGTGGGAAGAGAGGACAGCAAAACAGAAAAAGTCCCCGGAAGGAGGAAAATACATGAACGAGTCCAAAACAAATGCGGCTGTAACCGATGAGGAGCTTATCGTTGTGCTGACGGCTATCAGCGTGGTATCAAAGCATTTAGCCGAAAAGCTGATAAGGCTCAGCCGCACAGGCCAATCAACGGAAGGAGGAAGAATCAATGGGCAAAATGAGTGAACTGGACGCCGTCATCAGAGAACTGCGCGATACCGCTGCTTCTATTAACTCGATTGCCGATCACCTTTTCTCTTCTTTCTGCGGCGTGGAAACACCTGCTGAGACCGAAAAGCCGCTTTCTCTTGAGAAAGTCAGAGCGGTTCTGGCGGCAAAATCGAGAGACGGCTTTACTGCGCAGATCAGAGAACTGCTGCAAAAGTACGGAGCGGACAGACTTTCAGCTGTCGATTCTGCGAATTACAAAGCGCTGCTTGAAGATGCGGAGGGTTTGACCGATGCCGGATAAACACGCTCTGCTTTCCGCCTCTTCATCGCACAGATGGCTCAACTGCCCGCCGTCGGCAAGGCTCTGTGAAAACTATGACGACAAAGGCAGCGACTTCGCAGCCGAGGGCACGGACGCTCACGCGCTTTGTGAGTACAAGCTGAAAAAAGCGCTCGGCATCCCGGATGAAAACCCGACGGACAATCTGTCGTGGTACAGCGCCGAAATGGAAGACTGCGCGAACGGTTATGCGGCTTTCGTTACGGAACTTGTCGAGGATGCGAAGAAATCCTGCCCTGACCCCGTTGTGCTGATCGAGCAGCGTCTCGACTATTCAAAGTACGTTGCGGAAGGATTCGGCACCAGCGACTGCGTCATCATCGCGGACGGCACGCTACACATCGTCGACTATAAGCACGGACGCGGCGTTCTTGTTGAAGCGGAGGACAATCCGCAGATGAAGTTGTATGCCATCGGCGCTCTGGAACTGTTCGACTGTATCTATGACATCAGCACCGTCAGCGTGACGATTTATCAGCCGAGGCGTTCCAATGTCAGCACTTTCACTGTTCCGAAAGAGGAACTTTACAACTGGGCGGACAATGTTCTGATTCCCATTGCAGAACTCGCTTTCGAGGGCGGCGGCGAATACCGCTGCGGAGAATGGTGCCAATTCTGCAAGGCAAAAGCAGACTGCAGGAAAAGAGCGGAAGCAAATATGGAACTCGCAAAATACGAGTTCAGGCAACCGCCGCTCCTGACCGACGAAGAGGTCGAAGACATTCTCGGCAAACTTGACGGACTTACTTCCTGGGCAAATGACATCAGAGATTATGCCCTCAGAGCTGCCATCAGCGGAAAGAAGTGGACCGGATTCAAACTTGTTGAAGGGCGCTCCAACCGCAGGTACACAGACGAAAACGCCGTCATTGCCGCCGTTCAGAACGCCGGATTCGATCCGTATGAACACAAGCTCCTCGGCGTCACTGCCATGACTTCTCTTCTCGGAAGAAAACAATTCAATGAAATCCTCGGCGGTTATGTAACCAAGCCGCAGGGAAAACCGACGCTTGCTCCGGAAAGCGATAAAAGACCGGAAATGACAACTATTATTGATGATTTTAAGGAGGACAATTAAATGTCAAATTCTACAAAACCCGTAAACCCCATGAAAGTTATCACAGGTAAGGACACACGCTGGTCATACGCAAACGTATGGGAGGCAAAGTCCATTAACGGCGGCACTCCGAAGTTCAGTGTTTCGCTCATTATTCCGAAATCCGATACAACCACCGTTCAGAAAATCAAGACCGCAATCAAAGCCGCCTATGAAGAGGGACAGGCCAAGCTCAAAGGCAACGGCCGTTCTGTTCCGCCTTTGACCGCGATCAAGACCCCTCTGCGTGACGGCGACACCGAAAGACCGGATGATCCGGCTTACGCAGACAGCTGGTTTATCAACGCAAACTCGTCCACCGCTCCCGGCATCGTTGACGCCGACTGCAACCCTATTCTCACCCGTTCCGAGGTGTATAGCGGCATGTATGGCAGAGCGTCGATCAACTTCTACGCTTTCAATTCCAATGGAAACAAAGGTATCGCCTGCGGCCTGAATAACCTTCAGAAGATCCGCGACGGTGAACCGCTCGGCGGCAAGGCAAGCGCGGCGTCTGATTTTGCAACCGATGCCGATGAAGATTTCCTGGCTTGAGGAGGTAAAGACAATGAGTGAAATAACCATATCTCCCGTTCTCGGAAATATTCTTGTCATTTGCACCCGTATCGTAATGCTTGCATGGGCAGCGGCCGGCATCGGTATGTTCATCAGCACGAGAGCCGAAATCAAGTATGACAGAGAGAAGAACAAACGCGACCTCGAATATCACGAAGCGAGAATGAAGGAATATCTCGACAAATAGCGATCCGGCTCACGGGCGGTTGGTCAAAGGGGTCCCCAAAAGGTCGTAACAGACCTTTTGGGGAGAGGAGGAGCGACGAAATGAACGAGCTTTTCACGCTATGCGTGGAAACGAGTGATATGGAGTTTGCGACGACGACCGCCGCCCTGTTGAGCTGTGGAAAGGAAATACCATGAAATCATTGTCTATCGATCTTGAAACATACAGCGGCGTGAATCTCTCAAAAAGCGGAGTGTACAGGTATGCCGAATCTCCCGATTTTGAAATTCTGCTCTTCGGATATTCCGTTGACGGTCGTGAAGTCAACGTAATTGACCTTGCGAACGGTGAAGCGATTCCGCAGGAGATACTTGACGCTCTGACCGATGATTCCGTTCTCAAATGGGCGTTCAACGCCAACTTTGAGAGAGTCTGTCTCTCCCGTTATCTTTCCGACCTAGGCGTGTGTCTTGACACCTTTCATGACAGTCATCCGCTTTCAACGGAATGCGCCCGTTATCTCAATCCCGAAAGCTGGCGGTGTTCGATGGTATGGTCGGCGTATATGGGACTGCCTTTGTCGCTTGAAGGAGCCGGAGCGGTGCTTGGTCTTGAAAAGCAAAAACTCTCCGAAGGCAAGGAACTCATCAAATATTTCTGTCAGCCTTGCGCTCCGACAAAATCCAACGGCGGAAGAACAAGAAATCTTCCCACGGATGCGCCGGAAAAATGGGAAATGTTCAAGAAATACAATAAGCGCGACGTTGAGGCGGAAATGTCGATACAAATGAAACTTGCAAAATTCCCTGTGTCGGACGAAGTGTGGAATCAGTACCGTATTGATCAGGAAATCAACGACAGAGGCGTTGCGGTCGACATGGAACTGGTGCGCCGGGCAATCGCAATGGATATGCGGTCAAGGCAGGAACTCACCTCCGCCATGAAGGAATTGACAGATCTCGAAAACCCGAATTCCGTGCAGCAGATGAAACAATGGCTTTCGGACAATGGACTTGAGGCAGATTCTCTCGGCAAAAAGGAAGTGGCCTCCATGCTCAAAACCGCGCCGAAGGAATTGCAAAAAGCACTGATGTTACGGCAACAGCTTGCCAAATCATCTGTAAAAAAGTATCAGGCAATGGAAAACGCAGTCTGTGCGGACGGCAGAGCGAGAGGAATGTTTCAATTCTACGGTGCCAACAGAACGGGGCGCTGGGCGGGCAGATTGGTGCAGTTGCAAAATCTTCCTCAAAACCATTTACCCGATTTAATCGAGGCGAGAAGTCTCGTCCGCTCCGGTAATTACGATGCCGTTGAAATGCTATACGGCGACGTGCCGGATACGCTTTCACAGCTTGTCCGTACCGCTTTTGTACCAAAGGATAACCGCAAATTCATTGTTCCCGACTTTTCCGCAATCGAGGCGCGTGTGATCGCATGGTTTGCCGGTGAAAAATGGCGGCAGGATGTATTTGAAAACGGCGGAGATATCTACTGCGCCTCCGCAAGCCGGATGTTCAAAGTTCCCGTGGAAAAGCACGGGGTGAACGGTCATTTGCGGCAGAAAGGCAAGATCGCTGAACTTGCTCTCGGCTACGGCGGCTCTGTCGGCGCACTGAAAGCAATGGGCGCTCTTGAGATGGGACTTTCCGAAGAGGAGCTTCAGCCGCTCGTCACATCGTGGAGAAACGCGAACTCCAATATCGTCCGCTTCTGGTGGCAGGTCGATTCTGCCGCCATGAATGCGGTAAGGAACAGAACCGTCGATGAAGTCAAAGGCATAAAGTTCGCTTATCAAAGCGGAATGCTGTTCATCACACTTCCCTCGGGAAGAAGACTTGCGTATGTCAAACCGAAAATCGGCGTCAATCAATTCGGCGGAGACTGCATCACATACGAAGGAGTCGGCGGAACGAAAAAATGGGAGCGCCTCGACACCTACGGTCCGAAGCTCGTAGAAAACATCGTACAGGCGACTTCGAGAGATATCCTCTGCTACGCGATGAACACGCTCCGATGCAGCGATATTGTTATGCACATACATGACGAACTCGTTATTGAGGCAGATTCGCGTGTTTCACTGCAGACTGTCTGCGAACAGATGGGCCGCACGCCACCGTGGGCGGAAGGTTTGAAACTGAGAGCTGACGGATACGAGACGAAGTTCTATAAAAAAGACTGATGAAAAGGAGGTTTCCTTATGGCTGAATACAGAAACGCGGAAGGCTATGCCGACCCCACGGCATACGAGGCTTTCCGGTCAATCGAAAAAGAAGAAAAGAAAAACAAAGGCTTTATGCCCGTCGTATATATTTGCTCCCCTTATGCGGGAGACATTGAAAGCAATACCGATGCCGCAAGAAGATACTGCCGGTTCGCCGTAGATAAAGGCGCCGTACCGCTGGCGGTGCATCTGCTCTTTCCGCAGTTCATGTCGGAAGACACGGAAAGAGAGCTTGCACTGCACATGGGCGAAATCATACTGTCAAAGTGCAAAGAACTCTGGTGCTTCGGCGACAGGATCTCGGAAGGTATGAAAAGAGAGCTTGAAACCGCAGACAGACGAGGCATTACAATCAGATATTTTACTGAGGAATTGGAGGAGAAAACCAATGCGTGAATTACCTTTGTGCTTCGGCAACAACCGCAATTCCCTGACCTGGCGTCCGGGAAAAATGACCTTTGTCGAGCTGTATGAAAAGGTGAAAACGCCTTTGCGAACCCCGGAAACAGTGGCACAGTATCATAAAATGACAAAATCCGAAAAGCAGGAAATCAAAGACAAGGGCGGCTTTATGGCGGGTACGCTGAAAGGCACGCGACGTAAAAAAGACGAGGTCGTCAGCCGTTCAATGATCACGCTCGACTGCGACGCGCTCGAGCCGTCTTTCTTTGAAGAGTATGAAACCGATCACGAATACGAATCCATCCTGTATACTACCCACACGCATTTGCCGGAGTCTCCGAGGGTGAGGCTGATAATTCCGTTTACAAGGGATGTCACCCCGGAGGAATACAACGCCATCATCAGATATCTCGCTTCAGACCTCGGTATGGAAAAAGTCGACCCCTGTTCGTTTCTGACAAATCAGATGATGTACTGGCCGACCTGCCCGTCTGACGGCGAATATATCTGTACCCGTTACGATGGTGAATGGCTCGATCCCGATGCTATCCTCGCGGCTCATCCGGACTGGAATGACCCGACGACGCTGCCGCTGCATTTCAGCGAAAAAGAACAGCAGAACCGTGAACGCAAAAATCAGGAGGACCCTTTAACAAAGGACGGTATCGTCGGCACCTTCTGCCGCGCTTACGGTATGGAAGAGACTATACGCAATTTTCTGTCCGACGTTTATGAGGAAACCTCCGTTCCGGGCAGATGGACGTACATCCCCGGAGAAAGCTCCGCTGGGCTGGTGATTTATGATGACAAATTTGCCTACAGTCATCACGCCACCGACCCGGCGGGCGGAATGCTGCTCAATGCATTCGACCTTGTAAGGGTGCATCGTTTTGGAAACAGCGACGCGAAAAAATCCATGAAGGACATGATGGAGTTCGCCTCAAACGACGAACGGGTCCGCGTCCTCGGTCTTGAGGAACGGCAGAAAAGAGTCGGCGAGGATTTTTCGGACACAAGCGACGAGGACGATTCCTGGAAAAGCAGACTCGTCCGGCAGAAGAAGTCCACACAGCTTGAAAACTCGCTGTTCAATATCAAACTCATCATGCAGAACGACCCGTTTATGAAACATATCGTTTTCAACCAGCTGGCGGACGGCATGGAAATCAAAGGAGAAGTGCCGTGGAAACATCCCGGCAAGTTCTGGCGCGATGCCGACGATGCGCAGCTCATCTGCTATGTCGATGACAACTACGGCTCCTTCTCACAGCGAAATTATGACATTGCCGTCCCCAAAGCTGCCGATGACAGAGCCTATCATCCCATCCGGGATTATTTTGAATCTCTGTCCGAGTGGGATGGCGTCAGGCGTGTGGATACGTTGCTGATCGATTATCTCGGCGCCGCCGACAACGAATATATCCGCGCCGTGATCCGCAAAACGCTCTGCGCCGCTTACGTCAGAGTCTACAATCCCGGTGTCAAATTTGACTATATGCCGGTGCTTAACGGCGATCAGGGTATCGGCAAATCAACCTTTATCGCCAATCTCGGTATGGAGTGGTTTTCCGATAGCCTGTCACTCTCCGATATGAACGACAAGACCGCCGCCGAAAAGCTACAGGGATATTGGATTCTTGAGATCGGTGAGCTTGCCGGAATGAAAAAGGCTGATATCGATAAGGTCAAAGCCTTCATATCCCGGCAGGACGACAAATACAGAGCGTCCTTCGGCAGACGCGTAACGCCACATCCGAGGCAGTGCGTTTTCTTCGGTACGACCAATTCAGAGAACGGCTATCTCCGCGACATCACCGGCAACCGCAGATTCTGGAACGTCAAGGTTACCGGAAGCGGAAAACTGAGGCCGTGGGATATGACGAAAGAGATGGTCGAACAGATCTGGGCGGAAGTGAAGGTGATTGCCGGCGAAGGCGAGGAATTGTATCTCGATGCAGCCCTTGAAACATATGCGAAACAGGAGCAGCGCGAAGCAATGGAACAGGACGACCGCGAAGGTCTGGTAGCAGAATACCTTGATATGCTCCTGCCGGAAACCTGGGCGGATATGGATATTTACCGCCGCAGGGATTATGTCAGAGATACGGACGACCCCACGAGACCGGAAGGTAGGCGTCAAAGGGACGAAGTCAGCAACATTGAAATCTGGTGCGAATGCTTCAGCAGAGCCAAAGAGGACATGAAGCCCTCGGACAGCTATGCCATTTCCGCCATTATGGCAAGACTCGGCGGCTGGACAAAGGTATCAAACAGAAAAAGAATCCCGATTTACGGCCTTCAGCGACTGTATATGCGGAATGACTGACAGACGACCTGTGACGGGATCGGCAAAAATCCTGTCACGCCTGTCACAGGTTGTCACACCTGTCACAGTCCCTAAGCCCTTTTATATCAACGCTTCCACTGATTGTGACGGACAAGACAATAAAATCTATATAAGAGAAAAAAGTAAAAATAAGAACACAAGAGAGATAAAACACGCATATTTCGCGCGTAAAGGGATTTTTCGGAACTTGTCACAATGAAATGAGGTGCTTATGAAAGAAAAACTGATGGAACAAAAGCTGACGAAAGCCGCAAAGCATATAGGCGGCATCGCTATAAAAATCGTGAGCCCCGGCTTTGATGGAATGCCTGACCGCATGGTTCTTTTGCCGGAAGGACGCATGGGATTTGTCGAGGTCAAGCAGCCGGGCAAGGTGCCGCGGCCTTTGCAGGCAGCCAGACACCGTATGCTGCGAAGGCTGGGCTTCAAGGTGTGTGTGCTGGACGATGCAGAGCAGATAAAAACCATTCTTACGGAGATCGGAGGTGATGCCAGATGAAGTTCATACCGCACGGTTATCAACGTTATGCGATTGAGTATGTTGAGAACAATCCGATAACGGCGATTTTCCTTGATATGGGCCTCGGCTGAGGAAAAACGGTAATTACACTGACGGCGTTAAACGACCTGCTGTTCGACCGCTTCGAAATCCGGAAAGCCCTCATCATCGCGCCGCTGAGAGTCGCAAGAACCACATGGAGCGATGAAATCAAAAAGTGGGATCATTTAAGCGAACTAAAATACAGCGTCGCAGTCGGCACGGAACAGGAACGTATCGCCGCTCTGAAGGAAAAAGCCGACGTCTACATCATCAACCGTGAAAATGTGCAGTGGCTTGTTGAAAAAAGCGGTATGCCGTTTGATTACGATATGGTTGTGATTGATGAGCTTTCATCCTTCAAAAATCACCAGTCAAAACGGTTTAGAGCCTTGATAAAGGTTAGACCGAAGACAAAGCGGATCGCGGGACTGACGGGTACTCCGGCGACAAACGGATTGATGGATTTATGGGCGGAGTTCCGGCTGCTGGACATGGGCAAACGGCTCGGAAGGTTTATCGGTGCATATAGGACGGATTATTTCAGACCGGATAAAATGAACGGTCAAATCGTGTATTCCTACAAGCCTCTCCCGGGAGCAAAAGAACGGATCTATGAGAAAATCTCCGACATTACGATATCCATGAACGCCGCCGATCATCTCGACATGCCGGAACTCATTTCATCGGAATACACCGTCCACTTGTCGGCCGATGAAAAACGGCAATATGACGATATGCGGAAAAATCTGATTCTGCAAATGCCGGACGGTGAGATCACGGCCGCAAACGCCGCCGCGCTTTCCAACAAACTCAGCCAGATGGCGAACGGCGCGATTTACGCCGACACGCAGGAAGTCATACCGCTCCACAGCAGAAAACTCGACGCTCTTGAGGATATTATCGAGAGCATGAACGGCAAACCGCTGCTGGTTGCCTACTGGTTCAAGCACGACCATGACCGGATTGCCGAACGGCTCAATCAGCTGCGCATTCCGTTTTCGCGGCTCGATACGGAAGCGAGTATTCGCAGATGGAATAACGGCGAATTGCCCGTCGCCCTGATCCATCCGGCATCGGCCGGACACGGTCTGAACCTGCAAAACGGCGGAAACACTCTGGTGTGGTTCGGACTGACCTGGTCATTGGAGCTTTATCAGCAGACGGTGGCACGGCTCTGGCGTCAGGGACAGCGGAGCGGAACCGTGGTGATTCAGCACATCGTAACGGAAGGTACGATAGACGGACAGATTCTGAAGACGCTTGAAGCCAAGGACAAAACCCAGTCTGCTTTGATTTCAGCGGTCAAAGCGGAACTCAATATATGACAATCCATGCAAAGCAGAGTCAATCCAAGGGAAATAAACACCCCGGAGGTATGGCTGTGACAGCAAAAGAATTTCTGAATCAGGCTTACAGGCTGAATGAACTGATCGATTCGGACGTGGAGGAGCTGGAAAGGCTCTGCGATCTGGCGACAAGAATATCGGGGTCGAATTTCGGAGAGCGTGTTCAGAGTTCCCGAAATCCCGATCCGCCGTTCGTCCGCTATTTGGACGATATCATGGAAATGGAGCAGAAGATCCACCGTGAACTCTGCGAACTGGTGGTTCTGAAAAAGAAGATCACGGAATCCCTCGAAAAGGTGGGAAACCGTGAGGAGCGGCTCCTTCTGACATACCGTTATCTCGACAACCGCACCTGGGAGCAGATCGCTTCCATGTTGAGCGTTTCCGACCGCACGGTTCACCGCATTCACGCCTCAGCTTTGAGAAATTTTTCGGTACCGGATTAAAGTTGGCACACTTTGCCGTAGTTTGGCACATGGAAAAGAGATATAATAGTATCGTGAAAAAGTGCATACAGACGAAGGCTCATGCGGACACATCCGTCCGTGTGGGTCTTTCTTTATGCCCGAAAGCGAGGTGAAGCAATGCCGAACAAACCGAAACGACCATGCCGTTACCCCGGATGCGGACGGCTCTCCGACGGACCTTACTGTGAGGAACACAGGAAAGCCGCGCAAAAGGAGTACAACAAATACGAACGCTCTCCCGACCACAATAAGAAGTACGGAAGAGCATGGAAACGAATCCGTGACAGATATGCCACGGCTCACCCTTTGTGCGAACGGTGCCTGAAGGAAGGCCGATACACTCCCGTTGAGGAAGTGCATCATATCAAACCGATCTCACAGGGCGGCGACCACAGAGAGTCGAATCTGATGAGTCTGTGCCAGAGCTGCCATACAAAGATACACGTTGAGATGGGAGACCGGTAGGGCGGTCAAAAGCTCCGGGACTGATTGATGCGGACAGCGACCCGGGGTCACGTGTGCAAATTCGCATAAGTTTTCGGGTGAATAGAAAAAGAGGTGTTCAAATGGGTCAAAGAGGACCGAAACCCGGCATGGGCGGCAGACCCAAAAAGCCGCTCACCGAGAAAATCGCAAACGGCAATCCCGGCAAACGGCCGCTGACAGTCATAGACTTTGAAGGTCAGGCGGCGTCGATTGATGGAGAGAATATGCCGAAGCCCTCCGAGTTTTTATCGGAAAAACAGAAAGACGGCGAAAAGCTGTGCGCCGCCGAAATATATGAAAACACATGGAAGTGGCTCAGCGAAAGGGGCTGTGCCAAGCTCGTCTCTCCACAGGTCATCGAACGCTATGCCATGAGCGTGGCGCGTTGGATACAGTGTGAAAAAGCGACCAGCGAATACGGCTTTATCGCAAGGCATCCCACCACGGGGAATGCGATCCAGTCTCCGTATGTCGCCATCGCCGATAAATACATGACACAGGCAAACAGGCTGTGGGCGGAAATCTATCAAATCGTCAGAGAGAACTGCGCCGGGGAGTATTCTGCCGGGCTGTCTCCGCAGGACGACATCATGGAGCGGCTTTTGACCGCCCGGAAAGGAATGTAATATGTTTGAAAAAGTAAATCCGAAACATCCGGACAAAATCGCCGACTGCATAGCCGGCGCACTTGTCGACCTTGCATACTCCAAGGAATCCAATCCGGGAATCGCCGTTGAGGTTCTGCTCGGACACAGGGTATGCCATATCATTGCGGAAACCTCCGTGCATCTCACACAGACCGAAGTCGACACAATCGTTAAACGCATCGGCGGCAGACTTCATACCGGCTATATCGAAGTGCCGCAGGACGGATATCTTGCAAGGAATCAATCCGAAGGAATCCGCTGCGGCGACAACGGCATCTTTAAAGGCGTACCCGTTACGGAAGAGCAGAAAAGGCTCTGTAAAACCGCTGCGAATATTTACAAAAAGTATCCGCATGACGGCAAGTACATTCTTAACGGCGACAGACTTATCATTTGCCAGAGCAACGCAAAGACCGAAAAGCTGAGAGAACTTTATCCCGACGCTGAGATCAATCCGCTCGGCGACTGGACTGGCGGTTTGGATGTCGACGCCGGCGCAACGAACAGAAAACTTGGTTCCGATATGGCGGATTCCGTTACGGGCGGTGGTCTGCACGGTAAGGATTTGTCCAAAGCCGACGTCAGCGTAAACATCTATGCGTGGCTCAAGGCGCAGGAGACGGGAGAACCCGTTGAACTGTGCTGCGCCATCGGCGACGATACCGTGGACGGAAAGCCGTACTTTGAAATCGTGGAAACCGCAAGGGCGTATATCCATTCCCTCGGCGGATTTGAAAAGGTTGCTGAATGGGGGCTTGTGCGATGAAAACCACGACCGAAATGCAGCTTGTACCGCTTTCAAAGCTGGTGCCGTATGTCAATAACGCAAGGACCCACTCCCCGGAGCAGATCAACAAACTCCGCTCGTCTTTGCGTGAGTTCGGGTTCATCAATCCGGTCATCATTGACAGAAACTACGGCGTGATCGCCGGACACGGACGCATCCTCGCAGCGAAAGAGGAAGGCATCAGCGAAGTGCCATGCGTGTTTGCCGATCACCTCACCGAAGCACAGAAAAAAGCCTACATCATTGCCGACAACAGGATGGCAATGGATGCCGGCTGGGATGAAGAACTGCTGCGTGTGGAAATCGAGGCACTGCAGGCGGAGGCTTTCGACCTCTCCCTCACGGGCTTTGACGATAAGGAACTCGCCGATCTCTTTGCGGATGAAACGGGAAGCGACGCCAAAGATGATGAATTTGACCTTGCCGCCGCACTCGAAAAAGCGTCTTTCGTTGAAAAAGGCGATGTCTGGACGGTCGGCAGACACAAGCTTGTATGCGGAGACGCTACCGATCCGGATGACGTCAACACGCTTATGGGCGATACCAAAGCGAATCTCATCTTAACAGACCCGCCGTATGGTGTGTCTTTCAAAAGCTCAAGCGGTCTGACCATTCAAAACGACAGTATGAAAGATGAAGAATTCTACAATTTTCTTCTTTCATCCTTCAAGTGCATGGCGGATCATCTGGAAAAAGGCGGTTCGGCGTATGTGTTCCACGCGGACACCGAGGGGCTGAATTTCCGCAGAGCGTTTATTGACGCCGGCTTTCATCTCGCCGGCTGCTGTATCTGGGTGAAGGACAGCCTTGTCCTCGGACGCTCAGATTATCAGTGGCAGCGGGAGCCGGTGCTTTACGGCTTCCTGCAAAACGGAAAGCACAAATGGTTCTCCGACAGAAAGCAGACGACCATCTGGAATTTCGACAAGCCGAAACGCAACGCAAACCACCCCACATCCAAACCGCTTGACCTTCTGGGCTATCCCATCGGCAACTCCACGCAGGAAAACGCTGTGGTGATCGATACGTTCGGCGGCAGCGGCTCGACCATGATGGCATGTCAGCAGATGAACCGCATCTGCCACATGATGGAGCTTGATGAAAAATATGCGTCTGTTATCCTCCGCAGAGCCGTGGAAAACGGCATTGCACCGGAGAATATTTTTGTGGAACGAAACGGTGAAAAACTGATGTATTCCGACATTGTGAAAGAGGTGGAGAAAGTGGATGAATAATACCGGATTGACCCTCGGAAGCCTGTTCGACGGCTCCGGGGGGTTCCTTTTGGGCGGCTTGATTTCCGGCGTTACGCCCGTCTGGGCTTCGGAAATCGAGCCGTTTCCTATCCGGGTAACCACAAAGCGGCTGCCGTTTATGAAGCATTACGGCGATGTATCCAAAATGGACGGCGCAGATGTAGAGCCGGTGGACATCATCACCTTCGGCAGTCCCTGTCAG
>OGON01000151.1_pt1 | contig 58649 bp, 56 predicted proteins | sample 1552671 | NCBI WGS metagenome assembly OGON01 (sample SAMEA2580136, study PRJEB22360) | human gut metagenome | biome: human gut; feature: human-associated habitat; material: faeces | place: Denmark | collected 2008/2010 | reverse complement strand
GAATATGGTCATTGTCATGATGGCAGGTAATCCGGTTGATATGAGCGCATGGATTGATGATGCAAAGTCGATTGTATGGATGAGTTATGCAGGAATGGAAGGTGGCAGAGCACTCGGTGAAATCCTGTTTGGTGAAGTAAATCCATCCGGTAAACTTGTGATGACCATGCCGAAATCTCTTGATCAGGTACCGGCGATGGTTTTTGGAGATTTCCCCGGAAGAACCTTAACGGAAGAAGAACATGAAAGAATGAATGCAAAATTGACGGAAACATACAGAGAAGGTGTATTTGTCGGATATCGGTATTATGACAAATATCAGATCCCGGTACAGTTTCCATTTGGCCATGGATTATCTTATACGACATTTTCCTATGGTGATATGCAGGTAAAAGAGCCGGATGGTCAGACATTCAAGGTACAGATCCCGGTAACAAATACCGGAAAGCTTGCCGGAAAAGAGACGGTAGAGCTGTATGTCGGAGAAACGGAAGTAAGTCCGGAGAATCCTGTGAAGGAGTTGAAGGGCTTCTGCAAGTTATCACTTGCACCGGGAGAAACAAAGTATGCGGAATTTGAATTGACAGCCGAGGCATTCCGTCATTTTGATGAGAAGACGGATGAGTGGAAGGTCGTGGCAGGAAGTTATACAATCTATATCGGAAGTTCTGTTTCTGATATTCGGTCGGTAACAACCATAACAATAAAATAATTAATAAATAAAATGCTGGTATGAACGGTCTGTCTGCCGGTACTATGAACATCACGTGTGCCTACCTTCTTTCATACAATTTTATATGCATATGTCTCTGCTGCGATAAAGTCGTTTGCAGCTTCGACATAGCACAAAATTGTATGAAAATCAGTCGGCTTCTCTATGGATGTTTCATAGTACTGGCAGACAGACCGTTTATACCGGCATTTATATACATATTGTTTTATTGATATTCGTTGAGCCATTCGATAATGCCGTTAGCGATGGCGGCGGCATAATCATCCATGTTATTATCGTAAAGCTCTACGTCTTTTTCGTTGCTGATAAAGCCCATCTCGATGATCAGACTTGTCATATTTGTCTGTTTGATAACGATGTAATCGTTGTCACTGTCAAACTGTGTTCCGGTACGGACACCACGGTTATCGGAGATTCCGACCTTTTCCAGATTGGACAGGATGGTATCTGCGATCGCATGGTTCTTTTCGGAACCGGAGCTGTAGATCCATGCTTCTACACCACAGGCCTCAGGGTTGGCTGCGTAGTTCCTGTGGAGCGCCAGATAGAGATCTGCGTTGCAGTCATTTGCAATCGCAGCACGATCTTCGGAAGAAACGGTAGAATCATCATCACGCGTCATAACAACCTTTACTCCGTTTTTCTTTAATAGTTTTGCAACCTTTAAGGAAAGCTTCAGATTTCCGTCTTTTTCATGAATGTTATTAATTCCGGTTGCCCCGATGTCGGAACCGCCATGTCCCGGATCCAAACAGACTGTGTATTTTCCGTCCGGTTTTATGATCGAGACAGCATCCTTGCTGCTTTTTGACCGACTGACCGCCAACAGGACGGACAGAACGATAACGGCGATGAGCAGGACGATGTTGACACCGATCAGGAATTTTATGACAGACCGCATCTGTGTAACGGTCAGTTTCTTTTTTGTTTTTCCAGCCATAATGTATAAAACTGCCGGAGCAGCCCTTTCTGTTTCTAGTTTATTCTCAACTAAGATACTCTAAAATGATCGGATTTTCAATACGATAGAAAAGATTTAATATTTACATATATCGGTGAAATGCGGTGTAACATGGAACCGGCAGGCGACATAATTTGGCATTTTATATAGAAAAGTGCGAAAGAAATTAATAAATTTCTGAAAAATTTAATATTGTCAAATGAAAACCTGGGTGTTACCCTAAATACAGGGTGGCAGGGAGAAGATAAGAAAAGGAATAAAAGATGATCGTAGATTTTCATACTCACACATATCCGGATAAAATAGCTTCAAAGACACTTGAACTGTTAGTAAGTAGATCAAAGACAAAGCCGGCATCGGATGGTACACTTGCAGGCTTGCAGCATTCAATGGCGCAAAGCGGCGTTGATATCTCTGTTGTCCTTCCTGTTGTAACCGCACCTCATCAGGTGGAGCGGATCAATACCGTTGCAAAGACAGTAACAGCCCAGTTTACGGGAAGTGGCGTCTGGTCATTTGGCGGAATCCATCCCGGAAATGATAACTATAAAGAGATTTTAAATGGCATCAAGTCTGCCGGATTAAAGGGAATTAAGCTGCATCCGGATTATCAGGATGCCATGTTCAATGATATCCGTTATAAACGGATTATCGGTTATGCAACAGAACTGGGTCTGGTCGTTGTGGTTCATGCCGGAGTAGATATCGGACTTCCATCTGTAACACATTGTACACCGGACATGGTGTGTGAAGTATTAGATGAGGTTCAGCCGGAGCGGCTCGTTCTTGCACACATGGGTGGCTGGAATCTCTGGGACGAGGTACTTGCGAAGCTGTGCGGAAGAAATGTATATATGGATACAGCATTTTCCTATGGAGAGATTGCATGGCTTTCGGGTGCTGAACATCGTTGGAAGCTGGCATCAGAGGAGATGTTCCTGAAACTGATCAGAGCACATGGAGCAGACCGGATCGTATTTGGAACAGACAGTCCGTGGACAGATCAGAAGCGGGCCATAAAGGACATACAGGCACTTCCGTTATCAGATGAAGACAAGAAAAAGATCCTTGGAGAAAACGCATTGCAGCTTTTGGGACTGCCGGATGCAGAATAGAAAATATAAAGTGAACTATACAATATATTTGAAAGCATTAGAGGATTCATATATAAAAGTAAAATAAATTTCCGATAAATTAGTAAAAATAGACATTGCACAAAAATTAAAAATGTGTTACAATTTTGTTACAATAAGAAAAGGAGAGAAGACAGCTCCTAAGACATCCGAAATTTAAGTCGTTGTTTTTTTCACAAAAAAATATTCATAAATACAAGGGACTGCCTGTAAGACGGCGGTCCCTTTCCTTTTCTTGTGCAATCAGGTACCTCTCGTCTGACGACTCGATGATTAGCGGTCGTCAAATTGAAAACAATTTTGTGCAATCAGGTTCCTCTCGTCTAACGACTCGATGAACATTGACCATCATATAGAAATTTGTGCTCTTGCGTTGCAAGCACAATTTCTGCATGATGGTTGATTGCACAAAAAAAGAACCAGATCACATCTGGTTCTTAAGAGCTGGGCTACAAGGATTCGAACCTTGAAAATGCTGGAGTCAGAGTCCAGTGCCTTACCATTTGGCGATAGCCCATTGCTGTCAACAGATGATATTATATTACAACAGTTTGAAAAAAGCAAGCACTTTTTTAAAAAAATTACAAAAAGTTATTTGTACGCAATGAACACGAAAAATTTGAGAATAAAAATCAATGGAAATAGAAAATCCAGGTAGAAATAATAGTCTGGCTGTTGTATAATGGGAGCACTTGTGGAGATGACATTATAATAGGAAATGGAGAATACATATGTACAGTTTTGATGCGATCGTAAGATACAGCGAAACGCATGGAAGACCGGAAGCAAATGCGGCAACGATAGCAAATTACTTTCAGGATTGTGCGATCTTCGATTCAGAACAGGCAGGAATTGGAATTGAATATCTGAAGGACCATAACCGGGCCTGGTTTCTGATCTCATGGCAGATCGATGTGGAGCGGTATCCGGTATTACAGGAGAAGATCAGGGTTGGAACCTGGGCATATGATTTTAAAGGTTCCATGGGATACCGTAATATAGTTATTCGGGATGAGAATGGAGCGAATATTGTACAGGCAGCTTCCCAGTGGAGTTATATTGATACTGATACGCTTCGTCCTGTAAGAATTGAGCCTGAAGTAGGAGCAGCATATCCTCTTGCAGAAAAGCTTCCGATGGAATATGCTCCGAGAAAGATCCGGCTGATCGAAGGCATGGAAGAGACAGACAGAAGGGTTGTTCTGCCTTATCAGATTGATTCGAATAACCACATGAATAATGAAGCATATATTGCACTGGCGTTGGAATATATCGATTCGGATGACATGATCTGTCAGATCAGAAGCGAGTATAAGCGGCAGTTTGTAAAAGATGAATGTATCGTAATAAAGAAAGCAGAAAGAGATGATCTGATACAGTTTGTATTTGCAGATGAAGAAGATCAGACCAGATGTATAGTAGAATTTAAAACAAAGAGAACGGGGAGACAGACAGCATGATCAAGATTGGCGAATGGAACCATTTAGAGGTTGTAAAAGAGAAAGATTTCGGCATTTACCTTGCCGAGAAAAAATACGACGACGAGGAAGTCCTGCTTCCGAAGAAACAGGTACCTGCGGGAACAAGAATGGGAGATCAGTTAGATGTATTTATCTATCGTGATTCCGCAGATCGTCTGATCGCAACAACAAATCATCCGATCATAACGATGGGAGAACTTGCAGTATTAAAATGTGTCAATGTGACAGGCATCGGTGCATTTATGGACTGGGGACTGGAAAAAGATATCCTGCTTCCTTTTAAAGAGCAGACAAGCAAGGTAAGGGAAGGTCAGTCGTATCTGGTCCGGATGTATGAGGATCGTTCCAAGCGTTTGTGCGTCAGCATGAAGGTATATGCCTATCTGGAGACACAGTCCCCATATAAGGCAGGGGATTCCGTAAGTGGAACGGTATTTGAATTTAATCAGAATCTGGGAGCATTTGTTGCGGTTGATAATCGTTATTCAGCCCTGATCCCGATGAAGGAGATCCATTCCCGGATCAATGTGGGTGAGACGGTAGAAGCCCGTGTGGCAAATGTCAGAGAAGACGGCAAACTCAATCTGAGTTTACAGAAGCCGATCCGTGAACAGATCAACAATGACAGCGAGATGGTATACAATATCATCGAAAGCTATGGAGGAACCTTACCATTTAATGACAAGGCAGATAAAGAAGTGATCGAGAAAGAGTTCGGACTCAGCAAGAATGCATTTAAGCGTGCGGTTGGACATCTGTTAAAAGAGGGTAAGATCCGGATCACAGAGAAAAACATTATCATCAAATAATGTATTCGTAAATGAGCAGGAATGTTCAGGAGAAACAAAAAGACAGCTATGCGTGTTATATGGCTGAAAAGTACCAGGAAATGAAAGGATGAAGATGAGTAATTTCAAGGTTGAATTAAAAAAAGTAGTAGACGACAGCTATGAGATCGAGATCGGATATGAGCTGGAACAGAAGCTGATCGATGATCTGAAAGCCGGTCTGGTTGGAAAAATATCCAAATTTGTAGTAGTTACAGACAGCAATGTAAAAGAGCTGTATGCGGACAAGATTTATAAGATGCTTGAAGAAGCAGGATACAAGACAGATCTTATAAGTTTTCCGGCAGGAGAACTGAGCAAGACCAGAGCGACAAAGGAGTATGTAGAAGATACCATGCTTGCAAAGGGATATCGGAGAGATTGCTGCATTATCGCCGTTGGCGGTGGCGTGGTGACAGACCTTGCAGGATTTGTAGCCGGAACCTACGGCAGAGGAATTCCATTTATCAATTATGCAACGACATTACTTGCGGCAGCGGATGCATCTGTGGGAGGAAAGACAGCGGTCGATACACCGCTTGCAACCAATCTGATCGGACTGTTTAATCAGCCGCAGAAGGTATATCTGGATATCGCAACATGGAAGACACTTCCACAGCGACAGTTATCTTCAGGCCTTGCAGAGACGATCAAGCATGCTTGCCTTGCAGACAGGGAATTCTTCGATTATCTGTCAGAGCATATCAAAGATGTGCTTGCAGTAAAGGACGAGGTATGCAGACATATCGCGGAGAAGAACTGCGAGATCAAATATCAGGTCGTTATGAAGGACGAGCGGGAAAGCGGTTTGCGTGAGGTTTTGAACCTTGGACATACGGTTGGAAGAGCCATCGAGACAGTCAGTGATTATAAGCTGTTGCATGGAGAGGCCGTTGCGATCGGTCTGGTTGCAGAGGTGAAGATGGCAGAACATTTTGGCTACTGTACAGCAGAGGATGAAGCAGCTATGGTTGCCATGTTGAAGCAGGCAGACCTTCCAACGGAGATTCCGGATTATATTGACCGTGACGCTCTGGTTAAGAAGCTGTATACCGATAAGAAGGTCAGAGACGGACATTTGCGTTTCGTTTTACAGCATGGAATCGGCGCAATCGAGGTATTTGATGGTGACCAGTATGCAAAAGCCATACCGGAGAGTCTGGCAAGAGAGATCATTATGGAGATGTAGGCATTAAATTTCAGGAGGATATAAAAATGGATAAGAAGATAATCAGCACAGAGAAAGCACCACAGGCAATCGGACCATATTCACAGGCAATCGTTGCTAACGGATTTTTATTTACGTCAGGAATGGTTCCGATCGATCCTGCAACGAATCAGTTAGTAGAAGGAGATATCACAGTTCAGGCAAAACAGGCAATCTCAAATCTGAAGAATCTGATCGAGGCATCCGGTTCATCCTGTGACAAGGTTGTAAAGACTACAGTATTTATTAAGGATATGAACCAGTTCTCAATTATCAACGATATTTACAAAGAATATTTCAACAAAGATTTCCCTGCACGTTCTTGTGTAGAAGTTGCAAGACTTCCAAAAGACGTACTGATTGAGATCGAAGCAGTAGCAGTTGTATAAATAAAGATTTTAAAATGATGGTGTGGCAGATGTATGAATGATATCTGCCACATTATTATAAGAGGGTATATGGAGACAAGAAAGAAAATTTTTGGAGCTGAATGTTTGTTTACAGCATTGATCGCAGTTTACGAGGTCGTAACGGTGCTGGCGTTATTTACAGATCTGTTTTCCGGCATCACGATAAAACAAAACATATTATTCAGTCAGAGTCTGATATTTGTACCAACAGTGTTATATCTGTTCATCATGAGAAAGCATGTAAAGGATATCATCTGGTTTCGGAGATTTCATCCGTTGACACTCCTGCTGATTCCACCACTGGTTCTGTTTATGGAGCCACTTATTACATTGTTAAATGCAATCTCAATGTTATTTGTGCGAAATGAGATCAGCAATGCAGCTTCAGCACTGGTTGATCATAATACACTTGGGACTTCGCTTTTTTTCATGGCATTTTTGCCGTGTGTGATAGAAGAACTGGCGTATCGTGGTGTCATGTTCGGAAGCTTTCATGAAGCCGGCAGATTAAAGGCCATATTAATGTCAGGCATTTTATTTGGACTGATGCATATGAATTTTAATCAGATGGCATATGCGGTTGTGATCGGTCTGATCTTTGGATTTGTTGTAGAAGCAACCGGAAGCATTATTCCAACAATGATCATGCATTTTCTGATCAATGGTTTTTCTGTTGTTATAAAGCATATTGCAAATATCATTCCGGCGTTAAAAGATCAGGCAGAAAATACAGAAGTAACACAGACGATGCTGCTCAGCACCATCCGGGCATATATACCTATGGCACTGGTTGGCACTGTAATATCGGCAGGAATTATTTATCTGCTTGCAGTTATAAATGGCAGAAAGGAGAGTTTCACCGCTGTATTCAAGGAATCTTTTAATCGGTACGATGAAAATGGCAAAAAGCTTCGACTGCTTACCCCGCTTATGATCGTGGTCATCCTCTACTGTCTGATCCGCTGCGTTGTCGAAGAATTTTTATTTTAAGCATAAAACATCAGCTATCCCCATTCTGCAGAAGTTTAAGGTATTGAGCTTAAGGATTCCCTTTGTTTGAATACCTGTCTGCAAAGACTTGTTCAGTTTTCTATGATCTGTACATGTCTGATTCGCTCATGCTCCTGTGCTAACTCGTCCTTCGGACTCAAACAAGCACTCGCATTCGCTGACAATGTACATCTCATAACGAAAACTCCACAAACGTCTTTTCAGGCAGATATTAAAACGCAGAGAATCCTTAAGAATCAACAAAAATAAAACTGCGGAATGACGATAGCTGATATTTCTTTTTAGAACGCCTACCAAAATAATTCTATCAGATACCAGATAGCATTCATTTGGTGGGCGTTTTGTCGCTATATGTAAATGAGTAAGTAACTAGGATAACTCCGGTTTTGTCTGAAATAAAACTGACAGCAGAAAAAATCTCCCATTGTGGATCGTAAATCCCTCTTTGTATGCTGGTTCTTCCACTAAAATATGACATATGCGAGGCTTTCGTTGTATGGTGCACATTGCCAGTAAATACGGGTGCCTGTCTGAGCCGAAGGCGAGTTGGCACAGGAGTATTTACGGATCAGGCATGTGCAACATACAGAAAACGCAGCAGGTCATTGTTAGTGGAAGAACCAGCATATGAAGAGGGCACACAACCATAAGGGGGATTTTTTGCGTGTTCGGCTAGTCCTCGTTGCAGATCAGACCGTAGAAGGAGATCAGGTACAGTCCGGCGATACCAACGAGTGTGTAGATGATTCTGGAAAAGGCGGAGCCGGTTCCGAATAAAGCATCTACAAGATTAAAATTAAAGATTCCGATGATACCCCAAACGATCGCCCCAACGATCACAAGAGTAAGACAAATAACATTAAATACTTTCATGGCATTCCTCTCTGATTTCTAATTATTTGGACATTAGTTTTTGGCAAGGCGTCGCAAAATTAATGGTTCCATATCTCTAGTTTGTGCGAACATGAAAAAAATATACTGCCATTATAAGGGAAAATGTATACACAGAATGAAGGTATAAAATGAAAAAATATAACATAATGAATCTGGCGACAAAAATTTATTTGAAGCAAATATAAAAATCAGTTGACAGGGTACAAACATAATGTTATATTAAAAACAACATATGAACAGATATTCAAATGTTCAATAAAAACAACGAGAGGAGGAACAGAATGAATACGGACAGCAGGGAAGCATGTGAATGCAAAGAGAACGATATTGCTGAGATCACCGCTGAGATTAATGAGATGATGCCGGACGAAGAGAATCTGTATGATCTGGCCGAGTTGTTTAAAGTATTTGGCGATTCTACCAGAATCCAGATCTTATACACACTGCTGGATCATGAAAAAAGTGTTGGTGACATCGCAGAAGAGCTTGGAATGAATGCATCTGCCATTTCTCATCAATTAAGAGTGTTAAAACAGGCGAAGCTGATCAAGAACCGCAGAGCCGGAAAGAATATGTTTTATGAGCTTGCCGATGACCATGTAGCAGTGATCATGCGAATGGGACTTGAGCATATATTTGAATAATAAGAAAGGTTAAAGGTGGATATTATGAAGAAGAGATATAATTTAAGTGATGTAGATTGCGCAAATTGTGCAGCAAAGATGGAGGAGCAGATCAGCAAGTTACCGGGAGTTAACAGCGCATCTATCAGCTTCATGGCACAGAAACTTACATTAGACGCAGACGAAGATAAATTAGACGAGATTTTAAAGCAGGCAGAAAAGATCATCAAGAGCATTGATGAGGAAGCTACGATCGAATATTAGAAATAATGCAGATCTGAACATTAAGACGTTGCAGATTTACATAAGCTGAAAGAGAAGATAAAATAAGAAAATTATCGCAGATAGCAGAAAAAAGGTGATGGATTATGAGTAAGAAGCAGAAAAAGATGTTAATTCGAATCATCGTTGCACTGGTGGTATTTATCGTATGCGAGATTGCAGAGAAGCTCATCCATTTGAATGGAGTGTGGGATACAGTTGTAAAGGCTGCGATGTTCGCAGTACCATATCTGATGGCAGGATATGATGTCCTTTTAAAGGCGATCAAAAATATCAGCAAGGGTCATGTATTTGACGAAAACTTCCTGATGGCAGTTGCAACTGTAGGCGCATACGGAACCGGAGAATTTGGCGAGGCGGCAGCCGTTATGCTGTTCTATCAGGTCGGAGAATGGTTCCAGAAATATGCAGTCAACAGATCGAGAGCCAGTATCACAGATTTGATGAACATTATGCCGGAATATGCAAATATTGAAAAAGATGGACAGATCGTTCAGGTAGAACCGGAGACAGTTGCGATCGGTGATATCATCATCGTACAGCCGGGTGAAAAAGTTCCTCTCGATGGTACTGTTATCGAAGGTGAAACATTTGTAGATACAGCAGCGCTTACCGGTGAATCCGTACCTAGAAAGCTGTCTGTTGGTGACGAAGTGTTAAGTGGCGTGATTAACCAGAACGGTGTGATCCGTGTCAAGGTATCAAAGGAATTTGACGATTCGACCGTATCGAAGATTTTGGAACTGGTGGAAAATGCAAGTACGAGAAAAGCACAGTACGAGCAGTTCATTACCAGATTTGCAAAATACTATACACCGATCGTATGTTTCCTTGCACTTGCAGTAGCAATCATTCCGCCGATCTTTGTAGGTGAATTTGGTAAATGGTTCCACCGTGCACTGATCTTTCTGGTAGTATCCTGTCCATGTGCATTGGTCATCTCCATTCCACTTAGTTTCTTCAGTGGAATCGGCGGAGCATCCAAGGCAGGTATCCTTGTAAAAGGAAGTAACTATCTGGAACTTCTGGGTAAAGCAAAGATTGCCGTATTTGATAAGACCGGAACTCTGACAAAGGGTGTATTCAAGGTTGTAGAGACATGCGCAAATGGAATCAGTGAGGATGATCTTCTGGAGCTTGCAGCATATGGCGAATATTACTCCAACCATCCGATCGCAGCATCGATCAAGGCTGCATATAAGGGAACGGTACAGATCGACCGCCTCGATGGATATGAGGAAATCTCCGGAATGGGTATCAAGGTCTTAAAAGATGGAAAAGAAGTGTTAGTCGGAAATAAGAAGCTTTTGGATTCCAGAAAGATATCCATGGCAGGAGCAAAACAGCCATCCAAGGTTGGAACAGTCCTTTTCGTAGCGGAAAATGGTGCATATAAGGGATGTATCACGATCGCTGATGAGATCAAGGATGGTGTTAAGGATGCGATCGCATCAATCAAGAAATGTGGAATTGATAATGTTGTTATGCTGACCGGTGATAAGAAAGAGGTTGCTGACAGTGTAGCAAAAGAGCTTGGCATTGATACTGTATGTGCAGAGCTGATGCCGGGTGATAAGGTAGATAAAGTAGAACAGCTTCTCCGCGAGAAGGATGAAGACAGTACATTGATCTTCACCGGTGACGGAATCAATGATGCGCCTGTTTTAATGCGTGCCGATGTCGGTATCGCAATGGGAGCTATGGGTCAGGATGCTGCGATTGAAGCAGCAGACATCGTTTTGATCGATGATGATCCGGGCAAGATTGCCGTAGCATATGCAATTGCCAGAAAGACGGTTCGTATCGTGCAGCAGAACATTGTGTTTGCACTTGCTGTCAAGATCATTGTTATGGTACTCGGTGCCCTTGGTTTTGCAAATATGTGGGCAGCGGTATTCGCCGATGTCGGTGTTGCCTTCCTTGCGATCATCAACGCAACCCGCGCACTGAAGCCATGATGTATAAATAAAAATACCATATAAGCATGAGACATCTATATCTTTATTACGCAGAACACTTTCGTTCTATTCTCACGCAGCGGTTCTAACCTCACTGCCTATGGCAGTTCACTAAGAACCGGCGTTCGAATAGGTCTGCTACATAAAATATAGATGTCTCATTTCTTTTATATGGTATTTTTAATTTGTTGCTTGTGACGAAAGCGTTTCAAACTATAGATTTATGCAAACACACCAGTTGTAAAGTGTTCGCATAAACTACTGCTCTTCGTGAGCGAGTGCCGCAGCAACAAAGCCTTTGAAAAGCGGATGTGCTTTATTTGGTCTGGACTTGAATTCCGGATGTGCCTGAGTTCCGATGAACCAAGGATGATCTGGAATCTCGATCATCTCAACGATGTGACCGTCAGGAGAGAGACCAACTAGTTCCATACCATTATCTGTTAAAGCCTTACGGTAGTCATTGTTGACTTCATATCTATGTCTGTGACGCTCGTGGATGTATTCTGTGCCATAGAGCTCATAGGATTTGGAATCTTTGCTGAGTACACATGGGTAAGAACCAAGTCTTAATGTTCCACCGAGGTCTGTTACATCATGCTGATTCGGCATGATATGAATAACCTGATGGAAAGAGTTTGGATTGAATTCTGAGCTGTGTGCATCTGCATAACCAAGGACATGTCTTGCAAATTCAACGATCGTGAGCTGCATACCGAGACACAGACCAAGGTAAGGAACCTTTTTCTCTCTTGCATACTGAATTGCGGTGATCATGCCTTCGATACCTCTGTCACCAAAACCGCCCGGAACGAGGATTCCATCGACGTCACCCAGTGTTTCTTCCACATTTTCAGGAGTTACAAGTTCGGAATCTACCCATTTGATCTCGACCTCGGCATCGTTTGCAACACCGGCATGCTTTAAGGATTCAACAACGGAAATGTATGCATCATGCAGTGAGACATATTTGCCGACGAGAGCAACACGAACCTTTTTTTCCGGATTCTTCCAGGCAGTGATCATATCATTCCATTCCTTCCATGCATGTGGTTCCGGAGCAGGACAATCCATATGTAAGCATTTGCATACAACATCAGCGAGATGCTCTTTCTCCATAGCGAGAGGAACTTCATATAATACATCAACATCCAGATTCTGGATGACATTCTGGCTAGGTACATTACAGAATAATGCAATCTTATCCTTTAAGCCCTGATCCAGTGGATAATCAGAACGGCAGACCAGAATATCCGGCTGGATACCCATTCCCTGCAGGTTCTTAACACTCGCCTGCGTTGGCTTTGTCTTTAATTCACCGGAAGCTTTCAGATAAGGAATCAGAGTAACGTGGATCATAATGCAATTCTCATGTCCGACATCATGTGTGAACTGACGGATCGCCTCTAAGAAAGGCTGGCTCTCGATATCACCGACTGTACCGCCAATTTCGATGATCGCAACCTCGGTATCCTTTGCATCCGGATTCCGATAGAAGCGCTCTTTGATTTCATTTGTTATATGTGGAACTACCTGTACGGTGTGTCCGCCGAAGTCGCCGTGGCGTTCTTTCTGTAAGATACTCCAGTAGATCTTACCGGTCGTAACATTCGAATTCTTATTCAGACTTTCATCGATAAAACGCTCATAATGACCAAGATCCAGATCAGTCTCCGCACCATCATCGGTTACGAATACTTCACCATGCTGGATCGGGTTCATAGTACCCGGATCCATGTTGATGTATGGATCGAATTTCTGGCTGGTAACCTTGTAGCCTCTCATTTTGAGCAGACGACCAAGGGAGGCAGCAGTGATACCTTTACCAAGACCGGATACGACACCGCCTGTGACAAACACGTACTTAATAGGCATAATAATTTCCTCCTGATATATTCTAAAAACGCATAGACATACGCTCTCATTAAAAAAACACTCATTATTATACGAGAGCATTTTTCAAAAGTCAATCAGCCGTATCGAAAAACAGGATGTATCCGGCATAAAAATATGGTATGATAGTATATAAGAAGTCAAACTTAATAAAATTATGGAAAATTATTCACGAACTTTAGAAAATAAAGTGAAAAATATACATTTGGCAGGAAAATGAAGTGAGAAGACGGGAGATCTCGATGGGAGCAATTCAGTTTATCCATATCAGTGATGTGAATATCGGACGAAAATCAGACAAATTACTGTTCGGACAGACCTGTGAAAAGGACGGGATAACGACCTTGAAACAGGTTGTTTCTGATGCAGGAAAATTACAGGCTGATTTTGTATTTATCACAGGGGATCTCTTTGACCATCCGGCAACAGAAGAAGATCTTGCGTGGATTGATGAGATATTTCTGCCGCTTGATAAAACGGCGGTCATTTATTGTCAGGGAGATCATGATTACATGAAATCAGATAGTGCACTTACGGGCTATTCTTTCCGGTCAAATATTTATGTGGCAGGCTGCAGCGAGTATCGGAATCCGGTTCCGGCAGGCTCTGCAATATATGGAGTAAAGCATGAAAATGCAACTGCCATGATCGATGTTATCCGGTTTCCGAAAAAAAATGCGGTACTTTATTGTGCCGGCTATTATAGTGCTGGAGCGCAGATGGCAGTTTTAGATGAACTGACACCGGCGGATGATGAGATGACAAATATTCTGCTGGCTCATGCCGGAAATCATGGCGCGATACCGATCGATTATCCGACAATCCGGAAAGCAGGATTTGATTATATCGGATTAGGACATGAAGCTTCCTATAAAAATATGTACAATGGCAGGATTTGTTATCCGGGTGTATTGGAACCGGACAATAACAGGGAGACCGGACCGCATGGCTATGTGCAGGGAAAGTTATCAGATGGCGTGGTATCGGTACGGCTTGTGCCTGCATCACAAAAAGAATATAAGACGATCCGCTATCCGGTCAGTAATTATATGTCAGATGAAGAACTGGCAGATGAATTGCATCGTATTATTGCAAGAGAGGGAGAAAAAAATATTTATTCGATCTATCTGGTACGACCGGAAAAATGTGAGAAGTCCTTTCATTTGCAGGAGGCACTGGCCACTTACCGGATTGCCGCGCTGATCGGAGAAGTGTATCAGCGTGAGGATTATGATGAATACAGAAAAGCAAACCGGGGAAATGCATTTGGACGATTGCTTGATAAACTGGATGCCGACTCTCCGATCCGGGAGGATGGGGCGAAGCTGGCAGTTGACCTCGTTATAGAACGATCAAAGATATACACCAGAAGCAGCCGGAAAATGAATGACCGGCTTTATGAGGAAACGATCCGGGTAGTGCTTGAGAATCTGAAACAGGGTATGGATAAACTCCGTACCTCAAAGGATATTCAGGCATATGAACAGGCAAAGGAACGGCTGGCAGAAAGTCCGGATGTACTGGAACGCTTAAATGAAGCATGGGCAATGGAACGGAAGAACAAACTGGAGCTTCTGACTGCCCGGAACAATCAGGCGCAGATCGTACCAAGACACAGAAGTAAATGGATACGAACCGGTATCCGTTCCGCCATTGTTCCATTTGTCATATTCTGTATCATGGCATTATTCCTGATGCCACGGGCGTACATTCAAATGTCAGAGCGTATGAATGGTACAGATGTGGTTCGTTTTCTGGTTACATCAATACTTGCGATCGTGCTCTGCTTTGTGATCGGTTACGTATTTGCGCGACTGATCGATCAGAATAAGGCAGACGGAATACGAAAAGAACGCGCAGATGCAGAACGGCTTGAACGCGAGCTGGCTGCAAAAGGCGAGCAGCTTCACGAAGTCAGAACCGGATATCAGTTACAGGACACGAAGCGGCGAGAAATCCAGTCGGATGTGAATGCCAGAGAAGATCTTGTAGCGCAGACGATCTACAAGCTTCAGGTGATGGAAGAAGCGATGCGGATGTTAGAATAAAAAGAAAAAGGGCACTTGAAAAACAGGTGCCCTAGGATACTAACATATTTGCCAGCAGGATACTTACGATAATCCCTGCACCGAGAGACAACAGGGCGCAGGGGATGATATATCGGGATTTGCGGACTTTGGCAGCCATCAGATATACAGACATCGTATAGAATAAAGATTCCGTACAGCTAAGGATAATGGCAGCGGTGAGTCCTTCTTTGGAATCAGGTCCATGGTCGTTAAAGATATTTAGCATCAGACTGGTGGCAGACCCGGAGGAGAACAGCTTCGTTATAATGACGGGGATCACACAATCCGGGGTATGTATGAGAGAAGCAATCGGCTTCAGAGCGGTTGTGATCAGGCCAAGGGCACCGGAATCATTCAGGATTCGCACAGCCACAAATAGGCCGATCAATGTTGGAACTAATTCGACTACGATCTTCATTCCGTCAAATGCTCCGTCAATAAAATCTTCATAGACATTCGTCTTTTTGATACAGCCATATAACACAACAGCAAATATGACCATCGGGATGATACTGTTTGAGATTGTTGTCAGCATGACAAGCCTCCATTAAGATTCTGTGTATGTTTATTTCGTTTTGGCAGGTTATTTAGCAGACATGTCGATTTTGAAAGTCAACTGCGCTGCTTATTAAAGATTTCTAAGTGAACTCGCCGCTTCATTTTCCTCGTTTGTTAATAATGACAGCCAGCAGGACGGCGACGGCGGTGGAGCAGACGGTTGCGATGATGCCGGGCAGGATAATGGCGGTAGGATGTTCAGAACCATAGGTTGCACGATAGGCAATGATATTTACCGGGATCAGTTGCAGCGAAGAAATATTCAGGATCAGGAAGACGCACATTTCTCGACTGGCAGATTTGCTTCCCTTGTTGTCCTTAGCCAGTTCCTGCATTGCCTTTAGTGCCGGCGGTGTTGCAGCCCACCCAAGCCCTACAATATTTGCAATGATGTTCGTACACATATATTCATATGCCGGATGCTCCGGGGAAAGTCTCGGAAATAAGAATCTCATGACAGGGGACATTTTCGATGACCATTTCTTCATCAGACCGGTGCGTTCTGCGATTTTCATAATTCCACACCACATCGTAACAATTCCAAGCATGGTGATACAGAGCGAAACGGCGTCACTCCCGGCATCAATGATACCTGCATTCACATCTTCCATATGCCCGGTCAGAAGTGCGGTGATAATACCGACTAAGATCATGGCAGCCCAGATCAGATTAATCATAGAAGCCCCTTTGATTTTGCTTTTACATAATGAATATATGCGGGGGGATGGGGAAGATATGCTATAGTATTATTAGTTTAAAATCTATATAAAACAAATTTTGCCTATTTTATTATTGCAATAATATTAAAATTAAGATAAAATAACGATAAGTTATTAGCTCCAAGGAGCATCGAACAAAAAGGAGTGATAAAAATGATACAGATTAGACCGGTTTCAGATCTTAGAAATAAGTTCCCTGAAATTGAAACAATTGTGAATAGTGGAAAGCCTGTATATTTAACGAAAAATGGATATGGGGCGATGGTTGTTTTAAGTATGGAAGAGTATGCTAATCTTACAGAGAATGTTGAAATGAAACTTGATGAAGCTGACAGACAGGCAAAAGCGACAGATAAAAGACTTTCACATGAAGAAGTATTTAGCAAAGCAAGGAGTGTGATAGATGCAAGATAAAATCTACAAGTTAAGATATTTGCCACTTTTTGAACAGGATTTGCTGGATACAGTGACTTATATTTCGAAGGTTTTAAAAAATGAAGAAGCGGCAATGCGACTGATAAATGATGTTGAAACAGAAATATTAGCCAGATTAAACAATCCGGTAGCGTTTGAACCATATCATTCCAGAAAAAAACGTGAATATCCATATTACCGGATCTATGTAAAAAATTATGTGATTTATTATGTGGTAATTGATGATGTTATGGAAGTACGACGGTTATTGTATGGTGCAAGAAATATAGAAAATTTGTTAAATTAATACATATAAAAAGAGCAGTAAAATTATCAGGTTTACTGCTCTTTTTATATGTATTCGTCTCAATCATCCTGTAATATGTCACATTTTCACATTTTCCCCATAAAGTATAGAGAGATGAATAATATGCAAATTCAGGAGGTATATTCATTTGGAACAGTATAGAAACTGCAACAGAAATGGCGGCAGATATCCTGCTCAGCCAAATCTCATGATGCAATATGCAAATAACCGCAATGCCTCTTCCTGCAATGGAAACCGTCAGGGCACAGGCGGCTGTCCTTCCAGACAGGATCATTGCGAAACAACAAGAAAGGATGTAGAGACCTGTGGCAGATTCAGTCCGCATCCGGTTGGTATGGCGTATGTGCCAAGTCAGGAATTTGGGGAACTCTATGATGCGAAAAAGGGTCTGTGCGAAGGAACCATGTTCCCGGATCTGAATCTGATCTTTTGTGGTGTAAGGGGGAAATAGGCAATGAATAATATGAACAAACAGCAGCTCTTTGCCTTTATAACAGAAGTGTCCTTCGCGTTGGATGACATTTCCCTGTATCTGGACACTCACCCGGAATGTCCAAAGGCACTGGCAGCATACAGCAATTATAAAGCAATGCGGCAGCAGGCAGTCCGCGAATACACGACCGCCTATGGTCCATTGAACCGATATCAGGTAAATGACGACAATTATTTTGACTGGGTTGACAAACCTTGGCCATGGGAAAGGGAGTGTGGTTGTTAAATGTGGATCTATGAAAAAAGATTACAGTTTCCGGTAAATATCAAAGAGACAAATGCACAGCTTGCACAGGCGATAATCTCACAATACGGCGGACCGGATGGTGAAATGGGTGCATCTATGCGGTACCTGTCCCAGCGTTATGCGATGCCGGACAATAAGGTGAAAGCAATTCTTACCGATATCGGTACAGAGGAGCTGGGACATCTGGAGATCGTTGCCACGATCATCTACCAGCTTACCTGCCGGTTATCGATCGAGGAGATTAAGGCATCGGGATTTGACAAATATTACATCGATCACACCTTAGGAATCTGGCCGCAGGCAGCAGGCGGCATTCCATTTAACGCCTGCGAATTCCAGAGTAAGGGTGATCCGATTACGGATCTTTTCGAAGATATGGCAGCAGAGCAGAAAGCACGCTCGACTTATGACAATATCCTGCGTCTCTGCAAGGACTATCCGGATGTATATGAACCGATCAAATTCCTTCGCGAACGTGAGGTCGCACATTTCCAGCGCTTCGGTGAAAGCCTTGGCATTGTCCGCGACAAGATGGATACAAAGAACTTCTATGCATTTAACTCAGCATTTGATACAAGTGCTCCATGCGTGGAGAAATGTGGGAAGTAAGAGATAGTCGCTACCGGTTATTTATTATTATATAGTAGTGACAGAAGCAGAAAAATCAGGCAGCAATCCTGAATCGGGGATATCAAGCTGCCTGATTTTTTCACAATGTATATTATTGAGAATAATTCTTGAAAAGAATTATAAATTTATTCGGTTTGTGGTATAATGAGTATAAAATTATTTGTTTGCAAGGATGAAAAAACAAATCGTATTTTGTAAAAGGGAGGTACAAGCATATGGACAAAAAAGCAATCTATAATTTATCTTATGGTGTATTCATGTTATCCACTAGATCCGGGGAAAAGGTAAACGGCTGTATCACAAATACATGTATGCAGGTGGCAGGTAATCCGGTTCGGGTTGCGATATCTGTGTTAAACACGAATTATACATGTGATCTGTTGAAAGAGAGCGGGATATTCGCTTTGAGTATTCTGGATCAGACCTGCTCATTTGCCACGATAAAACATTTCGGGTTCCAGTCCGGCAGAGATGTGGATAAATTCGCAGATCTGCAAATGCCAAAGGACTGCAATGACATTCCGTATATGGGATGGAATGCCTGTGCCGTGATCAGCGGAAAAGTAGTAGAACAGCACGACCTTGGCACACATACGTTATTTATCGCAGAAGTCGTAGATGCCAAGCTGATCAATGAAAATGCACCGTTGACTTATGCGGATTATCAGACAAAGGTAAAACCAAAAGCAGAACCGAAAGCCCAGGACAAGAAGATTGTAGGCTGGCGCTGTCGTATCTGTAATTATGTATATGAAGGAAGCGAGCTGCCGGCAGATTTCACCTGCCCGATATGTGGACATGGGGTAGAGGATTTTGAGCCGGTGTATGAAGAGTAAGTTATTAAAAAAATTATAAACAGGAGGACAATGCTATGGAACGAGTAGCAAAATTTTTAAAGGACGCAGAAACTTATTATTTAGCAACTGTAGAGGGTGACCAGCCAAGAGTCAGACCATTTGGAACTGCCCATATTTTTGAAGGCAAGTTATACATACAGACAGGCAAAGTAAAAGATGTATCAAAGCAGATCCATGCAAATCCGAAGGTTGAGATCTGTGCTTTTATGAATGGAGAATGGCTTCGTGTAGCAGGAGAACTGGTGGAAGATGACCGCAGAGAAGCAAGACAGTCTATGCTGGATGCATACCCATCATTACAGAAGATGTATTCCGCAGATGATGGTAATACCGAGGTATTTTATTTTAAGAATGCCACAGCAACATTTTCATCATTTACACATGAGCCGGAAGTTGTGAAGTTTTAAATGTATTACATGGTTTGACAAACGCCCTCGCTTGTATAAGCGGGGGCGTTTGCATTAGGTTATTGGTATTTGAAAGTGTATTTTCTAAAATTTGACAAAATATGCGTATATTATTGCACATTATGACAAATAAAGGTATAATATTTCCATAATAAAAGGGGGCGGGTCTGAGATAGAGGCTTTTTAGTTTTCTATTTTCTCTAATAAGAAATCCCTATAATTATGAAGTGAAATTGATATGATGGACGATTTTTTGTACATGGTATAGATTAGTATATTCATATTAATGATTGATTGTAATAAAAAATACATTGTGGAATATAAGGCACGTTCCAATATGTGGCTATTACTAAATATCTTAATAATAAATTAGTATTTACATTCCACAATGTATTTAAAATTATATATGGAATGATAGAAAATTACAACAGGATGATTTTTATAAAAACAATACCAATTAAATTATTTTTAAGTTATTGGTATTTGCATGAGAATAAATATATGCTATTTTGATAATACAAAGAAAAATAAATTAACAAGGAGGTGAAAAAATGTATCAAATTAAACTGCGTTTTAAATTGGAATTTCCTTTTCTGCCGAAGGAGATGGATCGTTTGTTTACAAGTTTTTTAAAGGCTGCGACGAAGAATATTTCCGAAGATTTGTATCAGCGTTTATATGATAAGAGCAGATCAATCATGAAGACGTTTACTTATTCGTATTATTTGCCTGGAGCTAAGTTTACAGCTGATAAGATACTTCTTGATAAGGACGAATTCATGGTATTTTTTACGGATGCTGATGATAAGGAATTTTTATATTTGTTTAATGCGTTTCAGACTATGAAATTCAGACATTATTCGATGAATAAAAATTCCATGCAATTAATGTCTGTGTATATTCAGAATATAAATGATATTACAGACGATGAAATCATCATAAAAATGCAGAGCCCATTATTGGCAAGATATCATGATAATGATACGAATTCAGATACTTATTATACGTTTGATAAGAATGAGTTTGCAGACGTTGTGAAAGAGAATGTTAAGATCTTTATTGAAAGAATGAATATTCCGGTTGAGACAGATGATTTTTCTATTCAGGCAATCAAAGGGAAAAAGGTTGTAATACCAGTGTTTGGAAGAAATACAGATGCGTCGCTTGGCATTTTCAAATTGAAAGGTTCTGTTGCTTTATTAAATGTTTTGCAGAGATCCGGAATTGGAGCGCGCAAGTCGACGGGAAATGGAAAGTTTGAAGTATTAGGTTAGAAGAAAGGAGGATTATAAGTTTGGGTAGAATCTATATACCAATGGGTGATTTTCTGAAAAATGCGGGAATCGTAGGTATGCATTATATACTGGACGAAATTGCTGATGCATCGGAAGATTTGGATTATGGCTATACGGAGGATAATCAGCAATTATGGCTTGATACAGATTTCTGTCAGAAAACGGACTGGACGGATTTATACTTCCGTGGGATCACGACATATTACAGGTCACATAGTGTATATCAAACAATATTGGATAAGATTAAGAATTTGTTAGCTGTACTGGATTTGCCGGAATGGGATGGTAAAAAGTGGAAAGATGATATCAAATTCATTAACGATAAACTTTTGTCTAACAGTTATAAATCGGGCATTGCCAGTATAAAGGATGAGGTTGATACCACAGAAGCATATGAGCTGCTTAAGGCGGTAAAACTGAAAGAATCTATGGAACCGGAACTGTTGCGGGATCGATTGGTTCAGTTACATGAATTTCTTATTCAGCCCATTTGTGCAGAAACCTTGATCATGAAAAGTGCTATATACAATTACATCAATCGTTTCTGGGATGGAAAATGTTTTCTATTACGTGCAAATGCAGCGAAAAATATGCGAGAGGTTTTTGAAAATGATTTTTCAGAACCATTTCGGACTTATATAGCAATTGATCAAAAGAAGGCAAAGGAGATATGCATTGATTGTAGTGCAATGATTGATTCGAAGACGAAAGTATCACTTGCATTTATGAAGGATCAGGCAGATGATCTGGCAAGAAAACAATCAGCTTTCTGGAATTGTAAGGTAGATGCTTTCCTGTGTCCGGTGTGTGCATTTGTATATGCGTTATCTCCGCTTGGTTTTTATCTGATGGGAAATCGATTTTTGTTTATTAATACGGATCAGAACATTCAGGAATTATTAGAAGCAAATCGTAAGGATGGCGTCATGCAGGATGCGAAAAGGGAAGATGAAGAACGATATACTTCATGGATTTCCAGAACATTGAATCTGTTATTGAAGATGAAGACAGAAGAACTTGGTAATATTCAGGTTATAACCAGAGGCAGAGATGAAAGCGAACGTTATACATTTGATATTATTAATAAAAATATCCTTGCAATATTAAATGATGAGAAAGTAAGGGCTGGACTTGATGTATTAAGTAAATACCCATATATAAAAAAGGGGACTGAATATATAAATATACATGAAACAGTAATATTGAATATTCTTCGGTATAGAAATCAATATCCATTATTAAATATCTTGTTAAGGCAGTCTTTGGATACAAAGACATATTTGGTAGATGCATACTGGGTATATGACATTCAGATTCGTGTAAGTTTATTGAAGAAAGACAATGTAGATAAGAATAGGATAGGAGGTGCGATAGTGAATCGATACAAAGTTAGAGAGTGTGGATATGAATTAAGAAATAAACTGTTGGCTGCGAAAGGCACAAGCGATGATTCAAGAATCAGAGGTACTGTATATCGATTACTGAATGCAGTTGCAGTTGGAGATGTTTCTCATTTTATGGAAATTATAATGCGTATCTATTGTTCTGTAAATCTGACAGTTCCGGATGCATTCATAGAGTGTCTGGATAATCGAGAGAAGTTTAGAGAGTATGGATATGCATTCCTTATGGGATTAGAAGGAAGTCGTTATGAAAAGAAGGAGGAAAAGGTTAATGATTAGGAATGGTTTAACACTTACAATGGTATTTCTTGCAGAAAGTGCAAATTATGGAGAGGGCGTAGGTAATATTACGACACTCAAAAAATTATCACGAGGAACATATGAGCAGTATTCTTATATATCAAGACAGGCATTAAGATACAATATTATTCAGCAGTTAGGCTGGGATACAACACCTGTTGATGGTAAGAGTGGAGTGGTTCAGTTTGCACCAACTGCCAATATAAAAGATTACCCGGAAATTGACTTTTTTGGTTATATGAAGACCAGCGCAAAAGGAGAGGATAAAAAAGGCGGAGCAGATACCAGAAGTGCAGTTGTTCGACTGAGTAATGCGGTATCATTAGAGCCTTATCAGAGCGATCTGGAATTTTTAACCAATATTGGCTTGGCAAAACGTCAGGATCTTGATAATGCGATCGCACAGAGTGAGATACAGAAATCATTTTATTCATATACGATCACGATAGATCTTGATCGTATTGGTGTGGATGGAGATCTTGAGATATCTGCAGAAGAAAAAGCAGATCGAGTAAAGAAATGCCTTGATACGATCCAGTATTTATATCGTGATATAAAGGGAAGAAGAGAGAACCTTAGTCCTGTATTTGCAATCGGTGGTCGATATATAAGAAAAAATCCGTTCTTTGAAAATAGAGTATCTTTGGAAAATGGTGCGATAAACACGAAGATGCTTGAAGAGATTATTGAAAGTGATGAGGATATAAAGAACAATACCTGTGTTGGAGTTGTGACAGGTATTTTCCAGAATGATGCAGAATTAAAAGATACATTGCATGCAAAGACCGTTGCGGATGTATTTAAACAGTTGAAAAAGGAAGTTGATGAATATTATGGAGCGAGCAATTAGAATTGATTGTTTTCAAAACCTTGCGAACTACAGAAAACCAAGTAGTTTCATTATAAAAGAATCTTATCCATTGCCACCATATTCAACTGTTATTGGTATGATTCATGCAATTAGTGGATTTGACAGTTATCACAAGATGCAGGTAAGTATCCAGGGAGAAAACGCAGGTTCTGTATCAGAATTATACACAAGATATTCATTCAAATTCGATACAAAGTATGAAGAAGGAAGACATCAGCTCTGTATCAAAGGTGAAGACAAAGATTATGGTGTGTTTAAGGGGATTGCACATGTAGAACTGATCTGTGATAATCGGATGGTTTTACATATTATACCTGAGGAGGAAGATTTTGATAAGATTTATCAGGCACTGAAGTGTCCTATTATTTATCCATCATTAGGGCGGTATGAAGATTTGCTGGATATTCAAAATGTAGAAATTGTTGAATTACAGAAAGTTGAATCAGCAACGATTCGAAATAATATCTATATTCCATTTCAATCAGAACTGGATATTGGACGACGTACAAGCACGACTTACATGTTAACAAAGGAATACGAGATAACACCGCAGGGATATCGCAGATGGAAACCGGATGGTGGAAAGATAAAAGCGCATTATATGCCGAAGGATACTTCAGTAGTGAATGCATATATCGATACCTATGGGGATGTTGTTGCGTTCGCATAACAAGATAAGAGAGGGATTGACAATACGATATGGAATATTATGCAAAGTCAAATGACACCAAGAAGGAGGTTAAAAATGTAAATGACATCAGAAACATATTGATTTATCTTTTGGACAACCAGATGGATAAATTGAATGAAAACGAGTCGAAGATGATCATTTCTTACTTGGATTCTTTGAAACAGCAAACTGTTCAGGAGCAAAAAACTTTAAGAGAACATGAGAAGGATATTGTTAACTGTGCAGGAAAATTCTTTGAGATTTTTGATATGTATTTTACAGAAAAGGAAAAGAATCTGGTTTTAGAGGCATGCCGAGTGCATGACCTTGGAAAAGCTAATTATATTTTCCAAACAATTGTCAATCCCGGACTTGCAAGGATGGCAGAAAGTCAGATACCACATGGTTTCCTTAGTGCACTTAGTTTATCAGAGAAACAGATTAAGCAGGAAATACCTGGATGTACAGACGATGACTTTTCTATGTTGTTGACAGCAGTCTATTATCATCATGATCGGAAGGATAGTTTTTCTGATAGAAATTTTTATGACTATTACGATAAATGGTATAAAAAATATTTGCAGGAATATTTGGGAAAGGAAGATGTGAAATTTTCTGCCGCAAATCGTAATCAACTGTTGTATTCGAATAATCCTACAATGAAATTGAGAAGTGTAGATGAGCAAACATGGTGTGAATATATGTTGATAAAGGGCTTGTTGAATAAGTTTGACTGGACGGTAAGTGCAGGATATGAAGAAGCAGAATTACACAGTGACATTGCTGAGAAAAAATTATGCAGCACGATTCGCGATTACTTTTCAAATTCATTGCGTGAGTTGCAGGTTTTTATGCAGGAACATAGTGATGATAATGTTGTAGTTATAGCACCTACTGGATCGGGAAAAACAGAGGCAGCTTTATTATGGGCAAATGGTGAGAAAGGTTTTTATACATTACCGTTAAAAGTTTCTTCTAATGCCATATATAGCAGAATAAAGAACAGGTATATGTATAAGGATGTAGCATTGCTTCATTCTGATAGCTTAAGCAGTTATTTTGATGGAACAGATGGGAAATTTATAGATGGGAATACCAGATATGAGCAGGCAAAATTGTTCTCGTATCCACTTACTGTCTGCACGGTAGATCAATTATTTAAATTTGTTTATAAAGCCCCGGGAACTGAGATTTTTGCAGCAACACTGAAATATTCAAAATTAATTATAGACGAGATTCAGTCATATTCTCCTAAGATAGTAGCAGCATTAATTTATGGCTTGTCAGAACTAAAACGAATGGAAGGAAAATTTGCAATCATAACGGCAACATTTCCACCGGTTTTAGAATTTTTTATGCGAAAATATGGGTTGATTAAGGATCGAGATTATATTTTTAGAGATTTTTCCACCACGATGGGAACAGACAGGCATAGGATCGCATTATTTCATGAAGAATTTGATTTTGACAGAATTGCGGAGGATGGATACAAGAAAAAAGTTTTGGTCATATGCAATACAGTATCAAAGGCACAGAAGGTATATGAAGAATTATCCCAAAGAACAGACGAGGTATTCCTGCTTCATTCCAGATATATTCGGAAACATCGAAATCAGTTGGAAAAGATGATAATGGATTTTTCCGATAATGATGAGATGACAGGTATATGGGTAACAACCCAGATTGTAGAAGCAAGTCTGGATATTGATTTTGATGTTCTTTATACGGAGATGTGTACGGCTGACAGTTTATTGCAAAGAATGGGACGGTGTAATAGAGCAGGAAAAAAGGATATAACCGATGCAAATGTATTAATTTATGTTAATTATTCAGGATGTATGAAGAATGGAAAAGGAATATATGACAGTGATATATATGATAGATCTGTACGATTATTAGAGGAATATAATGGAATGCTTTTTTCCGAAAAAGATAAAGTTCAGTATATGAATAAAGTTTATGATGTAGACGCATTAAAGAATACGGCTTACTTCCAAACGATAAAAAGAAATCTGGCTAAATTTAAATCGTTACAGCCGTTAGATTATACATCTAAGAAAGATATCGATGAGGATTTTCGTGGAATAAAAAGTATTACAGTAATCCCAGATAGAATATATCAGGAAAATCAGGAGCTGATCGAGGCAATAACGGGTGTTTTAGATACACCATATGTTGACAGTAATATACGAAGGATATTGAAAGCAAAACTGGCAGATATAACTCTTAATCTGAATCTGTATTCGGATCGGAGAAAATTAGATGGTGTGGATTTGAATTGTATAAATGACAGATTAGATATTCACAGGACATGCTTATTATATGATTTTGATGAAATGACAGGACGGGGTATGGGCTTATCGTTAACGAAGTATGATGATGAGTGGAATTTCATATAAGGAGGAATTGTGGAAAATCGAGTTACTGGTGTAATGATTTATTATTATTTTGTGTGTAAAAGAAAATTATGGTATTTCATAAATGAAATAAACATGGAATCCGATAATGAAAATGTTATGTTGGGTAAATTACTTGATGAGAACAGTTACCGGCGTGATGATAAACACATTAATATCGATAATGTAATAAATATTGATTTTATAAAAGAGCATCAGGAATTACATGAGATAAAAAAGAGCAAGGCAATAGAAGAAGCAGGAATCTGGCAGGTTAAATATTATCTATATTATTTGAAACAACGAGGAGTTAAGGGCTTAACGGCAAAGATTGATTATCCATTGATCAAGAAAAATATTGTTGTTGAACTGTCAGAGGATGATGAAGTACAGTTGCAGAAGATAGTTGCAGATATAGAAAAGTTAAAAATGCAGGAACAACCACCAGCATTTGAAAAACAAAAAATATGTGGAAAGTGCGCATATCATGATTTGTGTTTTATCTAACATGGAGGGATAATGGGACAAAGTTTTTATATTTACAATAGTGGAGATTTAAAAAGAAAAGATAATACACTTCAATTTATATCTACAGGTGGAGAAAAAAGAGATATTCCGATTGAACGAATTGATGATATTTATGTCATGTCAGAAATGTCATTTAATACAACATTTTTGAGTTACATTTCTCAATATGGAATCCCGATACATTTCTTCAATTATTATAATTTTTATACAGGTAGCTTTTATCCAAAAGAAAAGCTGTTGGCAGGTCAATTATTGGTAAAACAGGTTGAACATTATACTGATTATGGCAAGAGATTGACCATTGCAAAAAAAATTATAGAAGCGGCTGCCGATAATATTTACCGAAATCTCCGGTATTATAACGGGCGAGGTAAGGATGTGTCTTCCTATATGTCAGAAATTGATTCGTTGAGAAAAGAATTACCCAAAACATCAACGATTCAAGAGTTAATGGGAATAGAAGGAAATATACGAAGACATTATTATGCAGCGTGGAATGTTATCATTGATCAGGAAATAGAGTTTGATAAAAGAGTTATGCATCCGCCTGATAACATGATTAATTCGTTGATTTCTTTTGTTAATTCTCTGATTTATTCAAAGGTTCTTAGTGAGGTATATCATACACAATTGAATCCGACGATAAGTTATCTCCATGAACCTGGTGTCAGAAGATTTTCGCTATGTCTGGATGTAGCAGAAATTTTCAAACCGTTGATAGGAGATCGGCTTCTTTTTTCTTTATTAAACCGTAATCAGATAACAGAAAAAAGTTTTACGAAGGAGTTGAACTATTTGCATTTGAATAGGGATGCATCCAGATTGATTGCACAGGAGTTGGAGAAAAAATTACAGCAGACAATTATGCATAAAGATTTAGGTCGCCCTGTTACATATCAGTATCTGATGCGTTTAGAGTTATACAAGTTGATCAAGCATCTGATCGGTGAAAAAGAATATGAAGGATTCAGAATATGGTGGTGAAATATGTATGTAGTATTGGTATATGACATAAATAAAGAAAACAATGGACAAAAACGATGGAATCATATTTTTAAGATTTGTAAAAGGTATTTGTCCCATATACAAAATTCTGTTTTTGAGGGAGATATCACAAAAGTACAACTTGTGAAGCTGAAACAGGAGCTGGATGAATATATTGATCATGAATTGGATTCCGTTATTATATTTAAAAGCAGGCAGGAAAAATGGTTGAATAAAGAATTTTGGGGTAAGGAAGATGACAAAGCCAGTTTCTTTATTTGAAATTGTCGACCATAAATATTGCAAAAACTGCCGTCAGTCGACAATGTGATGAAATATAGAAAAATGGAATATACAATTAAAAAATAGAAAGTGTATTCCCAGTATTGAAGCAAGGTCGACAGAAAGAGGATATGAAAGCATTGTAAAATATTGCTTTTTTATAGTGTTGGGTTTTAATAGATACATGGTGGAATGTGAATTTGACGTAACAGCAAAAAATAATCAGAGTGTAACGGTTTTAATAGATACATGGTGGAATGTGAATACCAACAAACTCGGAGCAGGAGTAGAAGCTGTAGGTTTTAATAGATACATGGTGGAATGTGAATTATACTCCTTTTGTGACTTCCCGGCAGTTGATGGAGTTTTAATAGATACATGGTGGAATGTGAATACACTTCAAAGCCCTGATGCAAAAACAGATTCAAGTTTTAATAGATACATGGTGGAATGTGAATTGTGGATTGGCGGGCGACCTTGACCCTTATGGAATCGTTTTAATAGATACATGGTGGAATGTGAATATCAATTTTAGCGGAAAAATGGCACAAATGAGCACAGTTTTAATAGATACATGGTGGAATGTGAATACAAACAAACTCGGCGCAGGAGTAGACGCAGTAGAAGTTTTAATAGATACATGGTGGAATGTGAATAGAAATTGATGTACTGACTACATATAAAGATGAATTGTTTTAATAGATACATGGTGGAATGTGAATGTGCAGAAGCGTAAGTCTGCTGGAACTTCGATAGAAGTTTTAATAGATACATGGTGGAATGTGAATGTTGGTGCTGCTGGTCTATGTTATGTCCCGGACGTTGTTTTAATAGATACATGGTGGAATGTGAATTGGACTTTAGAATAAAAGGTCAGAAAGCCAGTCATGTTTTAATAGATACATGGTGGAATGTGAATGCATGTATTTGACATTCTCAAGTATGCGGCTATTGGTTTTAATAGATACATGGTGGAATGTGAATGGAGAAACTTTGAATTTCGCTGTTCGTGGATTTTGTGTTTTAATAGATACATGGTGGAATGTGAATTATATTCAACAATCAAAGATTCTTAATCCGAACAAGGTTTTAATAGATACATGGTGGAATGTGAATTTGAAAGTATGTTTGTAAATGACTGTTACGCTTCGGGTTTTAATAGATACATGGTGGAATGTGAATTTTGGAGACTTAATTATTTTTGATGAATTTATATCGTTTTAATAGATACATGGTGGAATGTGAATCTATTTACATTACCTAAATTAATGTTAGCAGGTGTAGTTTTAATAGATACATGGTGGAATGTGAATCGTCAATTTGGTATAATATATGAATTGCGTTGTTTAGTTTTAATAGATACATGGTGGAATGTGAATTGATACGGATTACAACATGGTTGCATTCATGCTTGAGTTTTAATAGATACATGGTGGAATGTGAATGATATGGAATGAGCGTATGCGACCCTGTCCGCGATGAGTTTTAATAGATACATGGTGGAATGTGAATGAAAAAGAAGTTACGTTCGTGTCTCCGTCACCCGCGTTTTAATAGATACATGGTGGAATGTGAATTTTAACTGATAAACAACTACGTCACGACCGATGCCGTTTTAATAGATACATGGTGGAATGTGAATTGAATATATTGAAAAAATGACTGTCGGACAGTCGGTTTTAATAGATACATGGTGGAATGTGAATAAAAATGCAAACCTTGCTTTTATGGAGATATTTGCAGTTTTAATAGATACATGGTGGAATGTGAATAGGGTTCGTGCAAAGGTATTTGAAGAGGGAAAAGCGTTTTAATAGATACATGGTGGAATGTGAATTCAGCATAGGTTTTTTCTGTGACAATAAAAGTGATGGTTTTAATAGATACATGGTGGAATGTGAATTAACTGTTGATAATACACCTTTTATCATGTTCTTTATAGTTTTAATAGATACATGGTGGAATGTGAATAAAGACAAGGGAAAAAAGAAAGTGGGGATAAAAAAGTTTTAATAGATACATGGTGGAATGTGAATAAATGTAAAATATAGAATTATTGGTCAAACGGCATCTGGTTTTAATAGATACATGGTGGAATGTGAATAATTGATGTGGTAACAGGTTTCGGCACTTGTTACGGTTTTAATAGATACATGGTGGAATGTGAATAGCAAATGTTTTGCAAGTTATTCGGGAGCAGTAGACGTTTTAATAGATACATGGTGGAATGTGAATACGAACAAACTCGGCGCAGGAGTGGACGCAGTAGAAGTTTTAATAGATACATGGTGGAATGTGAATAAGGTTCGCGCGAAAGTTTTTGAAGAAGGCAAAGCTGTTTTAATAGATACATGGTGGAATGTGAATACCGATGCAAACTATTGAAAGTATGTTTGTAAATGGTTTTAATAGATACATGGTGGAATGTGAATGTGCTTAATCTGACGGATGTCACAAATGCTGACAAGGTTTTAATAGATACATGGTGGAATGTGAATTAATCCCATCTACTACGATACTCAAACGGACGCGACAGTTTTAATAGATACATGGTGGAATGTGAATAACTTGTTTATTATAAACTATGCAATACAAGGCTTGTTTTAATAGATACATGGTGGAATGTGAATAATATGCATACAAAAAAAGTGAGAATATCGTCTTTCCGTTTTAATAGATACATGGTGGAATGTGAATAGCATACGGGCGTTATTATTTTGTTAAAAATATAACGTTTTAATAGATACATGGTGGAATGTGAATTGTGAATATGCACCGGAAAAAGCATTGTGCCCTAAGTTTTAATAGATACATGGTGGAATGTGAATCGATCATCAAATAAAACATAGTCACCGCGACATTTGGTTTTAATAGATACATGGTGGAATGTGAATTTCAACAAAAAGAAGAAGGCTTGCAGATACAGGATGGTTTTAATAGATACATGGTGGAATGTGAATAAAACTGCTGAATCTATAATGAAAAAAGTGGATAATGTTTTAATAGATACATGGTGGAATGTGAATTAGCATATCTTGTCATATCTATACTATGATTCTTTGTTTTAATAGATACATGGTGGAATGTGAATATATTTACAAAGGCAGATGCAGCAAAACAATATATTGTTTTAATAGATACATGGTGGAATGTGAATTGTGAATAAAATTCCTTGCGTGACAAATTCAAAAGAGTTTTAATAGATACATGGTGGAATGTGAATTGGACAGAATCAAATTGGAGGGTATGACCCTTACATCGTTTTAATAGATACATGGTGGAATGTGAATGTATTGCTATTGCCGTGTTGATTTCATCTGAACCCGTTTTAATAGATACATGGTGGAATGTGAATACGTTTAACAGAGATCGAAAAAAGGGGTATGTCCGGTTTTAATAGATACATGGTGGAATGTGAATAACTTGTTTATTATAAACTATGCAATACAAGGCTTGTTTTAATAGATACATGGTGGAATGTGAATGAAGAAAAACGTACTTATCAAACGGTTAAGGAAGCGTTTTAATAGATACATGGTGGAATGTGAATTATGATGCATGCAGAATTATACGAGCAGCTTATTACTGTTTTAATAGATACATGGTGGAATGTGAATGAGTAGCTATCTCTGTCTCAGTTGTTCCGGCAATCGTTTTAATAGATACATGGTGGAATGTGAATACACTTCAAAGTCCAGATGCTAAAACAGATTCTACAGTTTTAATAGATACATGGTGGAATGTGAATCTTGGAATATCATAGTTATCCGCGTCTGAATCTAATGTTTTAATAGATACATGGTGGAATGTGAATTTATCTCAAAGACAATGCGTATACGGAGTATGCTTAGTTTTAATAGATACATGGTGGAATGTGAATTCGTCCTGTTTCGTGTTTATTCGTAGCTGCGTGGCGTTTTAATAGATACATGGTGGAATGTGAATCTAATATAAAAGGTTAGAATTTTGTGAGATTTTATTGTTTTAATAGATACATGGTGGAATGTGAATAATTTGTTTATCATAAACTATGCAATACAAGGCTTGTTTTAATAGATACATGGTGGAATGTGAATCTCGTAGCTGCTGGATGCAAGATCTTCAAGAAACTGTTTTAATAGATACATGGTGGAATGTGAATGTACGATGATGAAAAAGTAATGTACATACAGGACTGGTTTTAATAGATACATGGTGGAATGTGAATTCAGAACTTATCTTAAGGTCGGCAAGAAGAAATATTACAGTTTTAATAGATACATGGTGGAATGTGAATAGTACCTATCTGAGTACCATTTCCTAATGATTTTTTTAGTTTTAATAGATACATGGTGGAATGTGAATCAGGAATTTGTTAATTCACTTTTGAACATATCTGAGTTTTAATAGATACATGGTGGAATGTGAATCACTCGCTGTTTTTGATGTGGTTACTTTAGTTTTATAGTTTTAATAGATACATGGTGGAATGTGAATATCTAATCGGTGGCAATTTGATGGGAGCAGGAACAGTTTTAATAGATACATGGTGGAATGTGAATGAGAAACAAGAATACTTCTTTCCGGAGTAGTTGTAGTTTTAATAGATACATGGTGGAATGTGAATGATTATAAAACACAATAGAACCAATCTCACGATTCCAGTTTTAATAGATACATGGTGGAATGTGAATTGATGAGCGATTTTGTTGGTCAGATGGAAGTTGCCGGTTTTAATAGATACATGGTGGAATGTGAATTAAAGATACAGAAAGATACTGAAGAATATGTTGACAGTTTTAATAGATACATGGTGGAATGTGAATTTCTTCATCATCAATAAGAACATCTAAACGATAACCGTTTTAATAGATACATGGTGGAATGTGAATACGATTTACGGCGTTTTATCGACTGCCGCAACCGGTTTTAATAGATACATGGTGGAATGTGAATATGTTCCGGAAAGATCGTATTCCGATACATCGCCCTGGTTTTAATAGATACATGGTGGAATGTGAATCAGTTTTGCGATTTATGTAGTACCATTATCCGAAAGTTTTAATAGATACATGGTGGAATGTGAATAATTCTATTAATTTGCTTTCGTACCATTCCGCTTTGTTTTAATAGATACATGGTGGAATGTGAATGCTTTCATAACATGTACTTTCATCGCTGTTATGTAGCGTTTTAATAGATACATGGTGGAATGTGAATCATATTTTTTTGCAGACATTAGGAAGGAGGTCATCATTGTTTTAATAGATACATGGTGGAATGTGAATCTATGAAAGATAGAGGACTATTAGGAGGAAACGATGTTTTAATAGATACATGGTGGAATGTGAATTCTGTTTCTTAATGAATGAAAAGCACATAGCAAGAGTTTTAATAGATACATGGTGGAATGTGAATTATAATAATGTCCGAGCTGTGGAGATGGTGAAAGCTGTTTTAATAGATACATGGTGGAATGTGAATCTAAACTGCGTTGTATAATCGGAAAATGTCGCGTTTCGTTTTAATAGATACATGGTGGAATGTGAATGTTGAATTTTTTTGATCTCTTTTTTTATCTTACTGCGTTTTAATAGATACATGGTGGAATGTGAATGCTTAATAATTTCTTTTGCCTTTGATGTGTTTAAAGTTTTAATAGATACATGGTGGAATGTGAATGATGATTTGTTGAAGTTGACTGAAGATGATGCAAAGTTTTAATAGATACATGGTGGAATGTGAATGTCCGTGCCATCGATAGCTTTTACTTTTGCGTTTTTGTTTTAATAGATACATGGTGGAATGTGAATTAGCCTGCATTCAACTTATTCTTGTCTTTCATTCGGGTTTTAATAGATACATGGTGGAATGTGAATATGATGATTTATAAATTGCTGTTCGGTCAAGGGATAGTTTTAATAGATACATGGTGGAATGTGAATTTGGTACATCCATCCAATTTCTTTTAGATGTGATGTGTTTTAATAGATACATGGTGGAATGTGAATGTATCGGCTGATACTACGAAACAGGTAACTTATCCGTTTTAATAGATACATGGTGGAATGTGAATAAGAAAGGACACCGATTATACTCTTTGTGCTTGATGTTTTAATAGATACATGGTGGAATGTGAATTTCTTCATGGCTTGATAACACTTTCATCTCAACCATGCGTTTTAATAGATACATGGTGGAATGTGAATAAAAATCCGCGATTGGCTTCGATCACCGGAACAGGAGTTTTAATAGATACATGGTGGAATGTGAATGAACCATCTATCTAATTGGTTTCCTGTTCCCCTTGCGTTTTAATAGATACATGGTGGAATGTGAATACCGGAGTCATTACCATTTCGGGAAATTGAGCACAAGTTTTAATAGATACATGGTGGAATGTGAATTAATAATACCGTTCTGCGTTCCAGTTCCAATATCACCGTTTTAATAGATACATGGTGGAATGTGAATATGAATTAACAAGAGAAGTCGCGCCGCTGACAAGTGTTTTAATAGATACATGGTGGAATGTGAATGAAGGAGCTTGCGGAAAAGACTGGAATCACTCAGAGTTTTAATAGATACATGGTGGAATGTGAATTTCATATTCTGGTTAACGACCATTGCCGGCTTGCCTGGTTTTAATAGATACATGGTGGAATGTGAATTCGTATATAGAACTCGACTGCGGTTCTGTCGCGATTGTTTTAATAGATACATGGTGGAATGTGAATGTTGATGTTAATGGAATAGTGGCAAGTGTATCATTGGTTTTAATAGATACATGGTGGAATGTGAATTATGAATGGGATGAAAGAGGTTTAGAGCTTGTTAAGGTTTTAATAGATACATGGTGGAATGTGAATGAATATGCAAAAGAAGAACTTCGTGCAGAGATATCGGTTTTAATAGATACATGGTGGAATGTGAATTTTTGCAGAATATGCAGATCTGGTCACGTTCCTTGAGTTTTAATAGATACATGGTGGAATGTGAATAGCAAGTAGCATGACATCCTAATGTCCTTTCTGGGTTTTAATAGATACATGGTGGAATGTGAATATCATATGAAATTGATAAAGGGCGAAGCATCTCTAGTTTTAATAGATACATGGTGGAATGTGAATCACTATGTTATTAACCGAACGCGTGCTGATGCAATGAGTTTTAATAGATACATGGTGGAATGTGAATCTTTTTCTTATAGAATTTTATTTAACCCATGCGCAGTTTTAATAGATACATGGTGGAATGTGAATAAGTAAGGACATCTATTATACTCTTTGTGCTTGAAGTTTTAATAGATACATGGTGGAATGTGAATCTAAAATGAACTTAGCAAAGTCTTTCATAAACTGGTTTTAATAGATACATGGTGGAATGTGAATTTATAGAGGACGAAATAGACCGGAGCCGGGATCTTTGTTTTAATAGATACGTAGTGGAATGTGAATTGGCGCAAGGATTGGTCGGCTGTATCGGATATGCCGGGTTTTAATAGACACATGGTGGAATGTGGATTATGGACATTTTACATAGTATTGAGCTTGAGTTACGTTTTAATAGATACATAGTGGAATGATAACAAAGAAAATATAATTAAAATAAAAGGGGGAAAATAAAATGAAACAAGGAGAACAGGAAGCAAAGGAGATTTTACAATTAAAAGGCTATATATTTGACAATCAATATTATGATGATAATTCAAGTAAGAGTATGCCTGATCTAAAATTTCAAGGAGGGAATTATTTAGAAGTAACACATACGCAACATAATAATAAAATAGCAAAATCTCCAACACAATTTGATAGATTATCTATTAGAGAGAAAACGGAGAAATTACAGGAAATGAGTGAAGCACAAATGCGTTTTATTGCATTGGATTATGAAAGAAATATCGATGGTTCATTTACAGAAGAAGGAAAATGTCAATTCGATAAAGATAAACGACTTCTTGCGAAAAGTTTTAATTACAAAGATGGGCAGCCCTCAGAATTTAAATCGGATATACCAGTGATAGAAGCTGATATAGATAATATTATTGCGGGAATAAGGGAAAAAGAGAAATTACATCCTAAAGGGGATACGGACTTGTTTATATTTGTTTTAGATGATGAATTTGATTGTATGGAACATCTGTTAAAAACAAAAGGAAGAAACGGTGTTACGGATTATTTTCTTAGGGTTATAGAGAAATCACCATTTGAAAAGGTGTTTATATGTGAATGGGATTTTGAGAATCAGTGCTATATAAAGCAGAACCCCAGATTGGTTTGCTATACAACCATAAAAGAACAAGAAGTAAGCTATATAGATATATGCAGTTATAAATTATAAGAGAATTTGATAAGGCCATATAGATACAAATGTAACACTGAGACCGAAAAGTGGCACATGTACATATCCTCCCCCACCACAGCCTTACTTACCACATCCCCTATATGCGATTCAGCTCCTGTGGCGGGGGAGAACTTTGTTCTGGTTCCTTTTTGTTACATGCTAGAATGTCTTCTGCAGAAATTCTGCATGCGATTTATAGTAGCGATAGTATTCGGTACCCTTTTCCTGACCATACTTGGTTACGAAGAGGTTGTGAATTTCCCGAAGGTTTGCTTTATGCGGGTATAGTTTTTTATAGAAATCATCAATGAGAGCAATACCGGCATTAGAGTAAACAATCGATAAGAATTTACGGTATTTTGTTTTCTTTTGCCAGTTGACCTTTGGTATCTCGTAGGATGAACTCTTTACTATACCATAGATATAACTTCCTTTTTCCTGACCGTAGATGGATATAAGTATGTTGTGGATGGCGGATAGATTACTTTTCCCGACACAGGAAAGTAATGTATCGACCTGTTCCTTATCATACAGCGGCGTAGATACAGCTTCTGGAATAGCAGCCTGTTTATCAATCTTAGCAGAAACAGCAATTTTGACAGGATTCGCAGCGGGAGTGGCTTCTACGATCACGTCCGGCTTTGGATTTTCTGCCTTTATTACTGAATCATCAATACTTTCCGGTACTGCAGTAAAAGCTGGAATTGCAGGAAGCATTGGCTTTTGTACAGATAGTTCATTTGCCAGTGTGTGGAAAATGGAGGGAGCCTTGCGGCATACATGGTATCCGCGTTCCGTCCAGAAATGTACCACGCTGTCAAAACCTTTATCTTTTGAAACAATGATGAGGTTGTCGTCCGGATTTTTAACTGTATACGAACCAAGGTAGGTTACAAGTTGAAAATCTAAGGCATTATCAGTTCCGTTTTCACAGAGGATGAACTCAGGTTTAAAAGGGGACTGTTTCAATGCGACAACATTTGCATAGGACATGTTAGGAGATTTATCGGTGTAGAATACAAGGATACAGTCATCGTCATTCAGATAATCAAATAGTTGTATCCAGGAATCACCGACGTTCTCACTATCTACAAAAAATATATTTCTCATGATCACCTCGTTTAACCAGAACAAAATAAGTATAGCATATAATTTTATCGAACTGAACAAGAAAATGTCGACATAAATGTCGGCAAAAAAACAACACCTCCACCCCATAGTAGTTTCATATGCAATACATTTCAGAAATTCTGTCTTGTATCATATAACCACCATGGAGCAGAGGTACTTTATATTATGCGGTTATTTAATGAATCGCTTCTGAATTCATAACAGTCTTAGCTGTACCGGCATAAGGGTAAGCCCAGAGAAAACTGCTTATTTTACTATAAGTAACATCCATATTCAGTTCATAGGACTGTACATTTTTGAGATTCTTAATCTTTACATCTTGTGTAGCACGAACCTTGAGCCGGAGTGTTTCATTTGCCTTAAGAGTCAGGCTCTGGTTGCTTTTGTATTTCTTCCATGGGCCATCACCTTTGCGATAGGAAATGATATCAACACCTGTTTCAATGGTCGAACCATCGTCCAGTTCAATCGTCAGTACAGCATTGTCATATAATTTTAATGTGTCATTATAGGCTTTGCTGGTAATCTTATATACTGTTTCGTTATCAGCACATTTTACACTGTTGTCAAATTTGAACGTATATTTACCACTTCGGTTTGTTGCAGATATCTGTTCGTAGTCCGTAAAAGCACTGTAATATTTCTTCTTGCCGACTTTAAGATAAGTTCTGACCTTATAGCGGTATGTCTTGCCTGCTGTTACTGTCTTGTCTTTGTAGTTCAGACTGTCTACACTTTTCTTGACTGTGGCAATCTTCTTGTAGCCTACGATACCCATTTCTTTCCGGTAGATTTCATATCCGGTTGGAAGTACGCCGCCTGAACTGTATAATTTCAGCGTGATCGACTTTGTACTTCTTGGGGCTTCTGCAAACTGGTATTCGTCAAATGAACATGTCAGTCCGGTATAGGCAGATTCCGGAACTCCGGTTTTAATTACACATTTTTTATTCTTATAGCCACGAACCATGTAGCTGTAAGTTTTCTCTGCTTTTAATTTCTTGTCGGTGTAACTTTTCTTATTGCCGGAGATGGTTGCTACCACCTTATATTTGCCGACATTTCCGTTTTTGTTTTCTGTGGCACGATAGATTTTATACTGAGTAACTCCTTTTTGTGCTTTCCATGTTATTTTTACCGAGGTCATCGATGTAGCGGTTGCCTTTATTTCAAGATAGCCACTGGCTTTTGCTGCCGGCATGCTTGTAAACATGAGCTCCCCGATCATAATAAACATGAGTATGAGACTGATAATCTTTTTGTTCATAACCTTCAACTCCTTTCTTCGTCCGATATATACAGTTTATATTAGATGTATTTTTATATTCTGCTTATGTCTTTGCTAACATACCTTATAAATGATACACTTCGCTTTCTATTCGATACATATGTCTTTTTCGTAAATACTCCTGTGCCAACTCACCTTCGGCTGAGCGGAACACTTAGTGAAGACGAGCGTTAGCGCAAAGTCTGAGGTTAGTGCGTGCCATGTAAGTACACTTAGCGAAAACAAGCGTTAGCGTAGTTTGAGGTTAGTGTAGCTTACTCTAATGTACAATATGCATCTCATAACGAAAGCCTCGTGTATGTCATATTACAAGGTATATTGCCATAGACACAAACAGAATATAAAAGATAAATGTTAATTCTATACCTGTATATATGGCTCCATAACCCTAAATTCCAACATATCATCAGATTGATATGCTTATATAAATTATACCATATACATATGCACATCCGGTACTGAAAAAGTATCGTCAAAATGACGAAAAAATCAAGAAAATAGGCGGCTTGCGGCTATATCTGGCAGATTATACATTCTATCAAAATCTCCATTATAAAGTCCATTGACGACCTGCGATAGATAAATCAAAGTAGTAAGCCGAAAGTATTAATAAATATCCTGTTCCATATCAGCCTGCCTGAGATAAATGTTGAGAGTGGATGATGGGTAGATGCGTTCAAATACAGTCCTTGCTTATGGTGTTTGTATCGACCAAGGCATATCATGCTATGTCGGGGTCGATACAAACACCATAAGCAAGGTTACGCTATCACATCACCCCTCCATCAGCCGGATAAGATCTTTTGCGGCATTTGACAGATAATGCCCGTTCATATAGCCGATGCCAAGTGTATAGCTGGCGCTTGGATAGTTAAGCTGGATCGCATTGAGGTTGTCAGTCAGCTTCCGGTCAGACAGAAAATTGCCGGGATAAACCGTGCATCCATAGTGGTTGATACACAGATTATATAAGGTTTCCAGATTGTTGGATTCCACACCAACCTTGACAGCCATTTTTTCAGACTGGAAGATGCTGTTCATGGCACTCCGGATCGTATTGCCGGTTTTATTGAGAAGAAAATTGCAAGGTTCCAGAATCTGGATCCTTCCGGTGCTGATCAGGATGCTCTTGACGTGACTGAAGTCCGGTCCGAAACAATTTTTTAGATATTCATCCGTAACCAGCAGGTACAGATGATCTTCCCCTAAGGTATAGTATGCAATATCATCGGCAAACGGAAGCTGTTCTAACATCAGGTCGATATCCCCCTTTACCAACATGTTCTGCAGCTCGATCGAATTATCTTCGATAACCTGGAGGTTGATATCCGGGTAGTCGGTCTGGAACTTCGTTAAGATCGTTGGAAGCAGAAGCGCACCCCGGTTAAACCGCAGAAAATCCTATGCGATATCCGATCCGTTATGGGTAAGGAGGATATTCTGGTATCTGATGTTGGAGCCCATAAGATGTGGATATCCAGACATTATAACTGCTATGAGCCAAATACCTGTCTGATCTCAAATGGTTTTGCAACGATGGGTATAGCGGTTCCCGGTTCAATCGCAGCGAAGATGTTATATCCGGAAAGAAAGGTACTTGCTGTTACAGGTGATGGTGGTTTCATGATGAATTGTCAGGAGATTGAAACAGCTGTTCGGATGAATGTTCCGATCGTCGTTCTGGTCATGCGGGATGACAGCTATGGTTTGATCAAATGGAAACAGGATGACCGATTTGGCGATCACTGTTTTGTAGATTTTACAAATCCAGATTTTGCAAAAATGGCAGAGAGTATGCATGCAGTTGGACTTCGTGTAGATAAAACAGAAGATTTGAAGGATGTTCTGGAACAGGCATTTGCATCTGGTAAAGTCTGTATCATTGACTGCCCGGTTGACTATGCAGAGAATACAAAACTGACGGAACACTTAAAACAGATGATTGCAGAATTGGAATGATAAATGTATAAAATGCGCGAAGCACATCATGCAGCTATTTAGAAATAAAAAATCTCATAGTATCCTCTTACCATCTATGATAAAATAGAACCAGTATAAAAGGTACGGAATACAGTATAAAACAAGAGGGTGCGCAGACTGGATGCACAGCAGATTGATACAGGGGTGATGCTATGAGAAGATATAGGAAACTGAAAATATTTGTGGCAGGGCTTGCCATGATCGCAGCGGCGGCAACGGGCGGCGGAACCGTATTTGCAGCGGGAACAACAATGGCAGAGATAACAACAGATAAAACGCACGATACTCTGTCAGGAACGGAAGAACAGACAGAGGAAGAAGCGGATACATCTACACAGGTTGAAGATCGACAAGAAGAAACAGATAAAGATGAGATCTTGGCTGCGGAGCCGGAAGAGAATTCGTATGGCTGGGAAGAAATCCTGGGTGACGTAAATGCGGTCACGATGGGAAATGGAATATCCGCCTATAACCTTCGGGAAGACAGGACAGCAACGGACCGGTATTATGATCAGTTGGATGATGTGTCAAAAGAAATATATAATATCTTATATGATGCCTATAAAGATGGCTCTACAACGAGTACGATCACGTTGAATTATTCCAGCGTTTGGAAGGATCAGAAGATTACGATCACATCGGATAATAAGATGGTCATGCCGGATACCTTTCATCCACAGGTGCTGAGCTGGGAACGTGACATGCTGACTCCGGCATTTCTTGCTCTGATCTATGACCATCCGGAGCTTAGCTGGCTGTCGGGTGCAACCTATTATATGTCATACAAAATAAATGGAATTTCATATTATTCGTCTGAGCTGGATGAGAATAACAGTATGGTAAAGGATGTAACAGTTCCATGTATTACGACCTATATCAAAGAACCGTCGGTTGATGCTACAAAGGCGGAGATGGATACGATCGTGTCGGAAGCAACGGAATCGATCAATAAGAAGCTCGCGGGAAGTACATTCAGATATCAGACCATAAAAGAGATTCATGATTATATCTGTAACAGTACATCCTATGCAAAATCTAATACGACAAGCAGTGAATATCAATCGGCTTACAGTGCATTTCGTGACGCGAATGGTGATGGAACGGTGGAGACGGTCTGTGCAGGATATTCCAGAGGCTTTAAGCTGTTGTGCGACGCATATGGAATACCATGTGTGCTTGTGACCGGAGTGACAGATACCGGTGGAGCCCATATGTGGGATCTGGTTCAGATGGAGGACGGTATCTGGTATGGAGTAGATGCGACCTGGGATGACCAGACCGGCCGGACCTATTATGATTTCTTTTTGGTTGGATATGCAACGAAGCCGGATCATTTTGCAAAGACCGATTTCGGAAGCTGTCATATAGCAGAAGGCGCCTGGGATGCAAATGGCGCATATGAATTCGTCTATCCGGAACTGAGTACAGACCTGTATCATGAAGATCAGGATGGAGATGGAATCTGTGATCTGTGTAATGCAATGTTAGATGGTATGAGCGCATCACTTGCCGGATATTCGCTCCGGCTGGAGGAGGAGACGGGAATCTGCTTTTATCTGCGGTTTACAAATACAGTTTTAAATGACAGCGGCGCATATATGGAATTTACGATGCCGGATGGAAGCACAACGCAACAGAAGGTGACGGATGCAGAGAAGCAGACAGTAAATGGAAAACAGTATTATGTATTTACCTGTTACGTGGCAGCAAAGGAGATGGCGGATGATATCCGGGCACAGGTATTTCTGTCCGATGGAACTGCCTGCGGAACAATATATCGGTATTCGGTTCAGGATTATGCGGGATATATGTTAGGCCGGAGCAGTACCTATACAGCAGAACTTCCGGTCGTGAAGGCAATGCTGAATTACGGAACTGCCGCACAGGAATTGTTTGGTTATCATACCGGTGATCTGGCAAATGCAATTCTGCCGGAGACGGAACGTCAGATAGGAAGCATGGATCTGACTGCACTTGCATCCTATCAGTCCGTGCAGACAGGAAATATGCCGGATGGAATTTCCTATTATGGAAGCTCCTTGGTGCTACGTTCAGGAACACTGATCCGTCATTATTTTACAAAAGCAGGTGATGTGGAGCTGAGTGATATAACATTTACCTTAAATGGAAATGCAGTAACTCCGGTATCCATCGGATCCAATATGTTTTATATAGAAATTCCTGCCGTGCATATTCAGAACATTACACAGATGAATACATTGGCAGCAGGAGAGAGTGGAGCGATAACATATGGTGTTTTAAGTTATGCGTATACGGTGTTGTCGGCTCAGACATATGGAAGTACACTGGAACAGGTTATGAAAGCTATGGTTATATATCAGCAGACAGCACAGACCTATCTTGCCAGATGACACATGCTTGTTCAGAATATAAACGAGGGCAAAGAACCGACAAAATAAAAAGAATCAAAAAATAGAAATAAAGACGAATTAAAACAGGAGACTGTATACAAGCATGAGTTGTACACGGTCTCCTGTGTTTCTATCCGATAAAATCCGGATCATTATTTATTTTTTACGAGCCTGTACCATATATTCTTTGAAAGAGGCACGCAGGCTTCGCTCGATATTCGGAATAATATGTCCGTTTTCATTATTTTGCCATACCGCCTGCAGGAAGAATGAATTTCCGGTCAGGAAACGATTCCTTGTAAAGGCATCCGTCTGTTCCTGATCCTGAAAACGACATAATTCGATATCATCATGATATAGAATCTCGGCTGCGGTGTGGAACTGTCCGTCCGTACAGTACCATTTGTAGATACCGTGAAAAGTTGTACGGCAATACCATCCAAGGAAGGTAAAGCCTTTATAACGGAATGGATTCTTTGCCAGTTTTACAACTGCGTTGCCGTCATATTTCTCATTTGGACGAAATTCAATCGATTTTTCCCGGATCGATTTGCTCAATCCAAAAGTAAATAACCGACAGACAAGATTTTTATTCTTAGCAGAGGAAGCATAGATCAGGTTAAATGGTTCCTTCTTAAAATGCGTATCTGCCAGATTGTATTTCTTTTCAACAGAATGGATCGCATTCAGTATGAAATCACCGGAGGCTTTTCGTTTTTCCTCCAGAAGCTGACCAACTTTGCTATAATCGATCGGTTTTGCTGATTTTGTACTGTCATAGGTTTTTGTAAAACGGCGATCCTCTAAATCAAAGGTTTTTAAGATTGTATCAACCTTATCGCCATGTCTTGCACCAACATAAAACTGCTTTTCAAATAAGATCGAGAATGCACAGGCATGGAATGAATTTGTAAAGATGTATTCTGCCTGTTCTATATATCCAAGCCATTCATCCGGACCAACATTATAGATGACTTTGTAATCGCCTTCTTTTGGCAGATGGACATTGCTTTCATAGGAGGACAGAATGATAAGTTCCAGACCTTTTTCCTTTGCAAATGCCAGAGCCTTCTGGATGGAGTCGATCGCACGCTCCATTACAGCGTAGAGCAGGACATATTTGCGTTCCTGATTTCTGGGCGGGATCGCAATATCGTGCCAGAATTTTTTATCCTTTAAGAATACAGGATCCAGTACAACCGGAACATCTTTCCCCGTCAGTTCATGAATGTGTTCGGCAAAGCTTGACTCTCTCGCAGCGATTGCCTCGAATGGCGTTGTATATTCGATAAATTCTTTTTCCTGTTCTTTTGTCCAGCCGTTAAAGACACCACGACTGACAGCATATCCGATCTTCGGAGCGTTTTTCATAGGCTCGGCAGCCAGAAAAAATCCACGGTCAAAGCCTTTATCCGGATTGTACTGCCAGATAACATCCGTAGCACAGATGTAGCAGTCAAAATCCAGTTTCTGATCATCCAGATCGTCATGGTGATAGGTTTCTTTGGTGCGGATATAATGAGCATTGATAAAGTTCTCAAATTTCTGATACCGCTTTGGCCATATCGTGTACAACTTGGCAAATTTATTGATCGTAAGTATTTTCAGGTTATGCTTATGTGTCCAGACCTTTTGTTCATCTTTTGTAAGGCCTTCCGGCATTATTTCTGTCAGAGCTTTGTTGTAGCCATGTTGCAGATAAAAATGCAGAGGATAGACCGGATCGTATTCTTTGTTATTGTAGATAGGCATATAGTCAATGACTGTACTTTCGATGCCATGATCTGATAAAAATTGCTGGAAAGCATATGTGTGTAAAGGACACGCAAAATTAAGTGCTTTCGTATGTGTATTTATTGAAATAATCCCTATCTTCAAAACGATAGTTCCTCCCTGAACTTTACATATAATTTATAAACCTTAACAGGCCACATATAGTTTTATTTTATCTTATAATTATATATAAATCAAGCGCAAAAGACAGAATCAGACATTTGTCGTGGGAAATCGATCAGTTAATTCCTTTCATTGTAAGCTGGATCCGTTTCTTGGCAAGATCCACGCTCATAACCTTAACCGTTACGATGTCACCGACGCTGACGACATCCAATGGATGCTTGATGAATTTATCGGACATCTGGGAGATATGCACCAGACCATCCTGATGAACACCGATATCGACAAATGCACCAAAATCGATTACGTTGCGGACGGTTCCCTTTAAGATCATGCCTTCCTTCAGATCCTTCATTTCAAGGATATCACCACGCAGGATCGGCTGTGGCATTTCGCTTCTAGGATCTCTGGCTGGTTTTTCCAGTTCTTTTACAAGGTCGGTGACGGTTACTGTTCCGACACCCAGTTCCTTTGCGAGTGCTTTGATATCACCGGCTGCTTTTGTAATGCCCTTTAACTGACCGGATGCAAGATCATCCATGGAATAACCGAGATGCTGGATCAGTGTTTCAGTAACCTCATAGCTTTCCGGGTGGACAGAGGTTGCGTCCAGTGGATTTGTACCACCAGTGATCCTCATAAATCCGGCACACTGTTCAAATGCTTTCGGGCCAAGTTTAGCAACCTTTAACAGTTCTTTTCTGTTCTTAAAACGGCCATTTGCTTCTCTGTATTCTACGATATTTTTTGCCAGGGTTTTGTTGATACCGGAAATATGTTCCATCAGAGGAGCGGAAGCGGTATTTAGATCGACACCGACCTGGTTTACGGAATCTTCTACAACAGCGTCTAATGCTTCTGTCAGCTTCTTTTGATTCATATCGTGCTGATACTGACCGACACCGATCGCTTTTGGATCGATCTTGACCAGCTCAGCAAGCGGATCCTGAAGTCTTCTTGCGATTGAAGCAGCACTACGCTGGCCTACATCAAAGTTCGGGAATTCTTCTGTTGCAAGTTTACTTGCAGAGTAGACGGATGCGCCGGCTTCGTTTACGATCACATATTGAATCTTTGTATCCAGCTCATGGATAAGATCTGCAATGATCGCTTCGGATTCACGGGAAGCAGTACCGTTTCCAACTGAGATAAGGGAAATATGATATTTCTTGATCAGATCTTTTAAGATCTTCTTGGATTCTTCCACTTTGTTCTGAGGGGCAGTTGGGTAAATAACCTTAGTGGCGAGCACCTTTCCGGTTGCATCAACGACTGCCAGCTTACATCCGGTACGGAAAGCAGGATCCCAGCCGAGAACCACATGACCATTGATCGGTGGCTGCATTAAAAGCTGCTTTAAGTTGCTGCCAAATACCTTGATCGCGCCATCTTCAGCAGCTTCTGTCAGACTGCTTCGAATATCGCGCTCAATAGAAGGTGCGATCAGACGTTCATAACTGTCAGTTATAGTATTTCTTAAAATGTCATTTGTATTTGGATTGTCGCGTACGATCACCTGACGGATCAGATAACCGGTGATCTCATCAACCGGTGCTTCAATCTTAACAGAGAGAAATTTTTCCTTTTCTCCACGGTTGATCGCAAGTGTACGGTATCCGGTCATTTTGCGTACGGGTGTGCTGAAATCATAATACATTTCATATACGGATTCTGCTTCCGGATCCTTGGCAGTTGTCATCAAAATACCCTTGTCCATTGTAAGGCTTCGGATTTCTGTACGATATTCAGCGTTATCTGAAATAGATTCTGCAATAATGTCCATAGCTCCGGCGATGGCTTCTTCTGCAGAGTGGACTTCTTTTTCCTCGGATACATAAGCCAGTGCTTCCTCTGGAATCGGCTTATTTGTCATCTGAAGGGAGATGATGTTGGCAAGTCCGGTAAGACCTTTGCTCTGTGCGATTGTCGCACGCGTTTTTCTCTTTGGTTTATAAGGACGATACAGATCCTCCACTGCAACGAGTGTTTCAGCAGCCAGAATTGACTTCTTTAGTTCATCGGTCAGCATGCCCTGTTCTTCGATCGAAGCGATGACCTTTTCCTTCCGGTCTTCCAGTCCTCTGAGATAAGTGAGCCGTTCATCCAGAGTACGAAGCTGTTCATCGTTTAAAGAACCGGTAGCTTCCTTTCTGTATCTTGCAATAAAAGGGATCGTGCATCCCTCATCTATCAATTTAACGGCAGCAGCTACCTGCTCCTGCCGGCACATAAGTTCCTGACTGATTTTCAAAATAATATCCATAATCGTGAAACCTCTTTCTTAATTTGTATCATTCACCGTAACAGGCAAGGACATATATATTGTGCGTTCAAGTCCGCTTGTTGCAACCCGCACGGACAGGTTGGAACAATATATAGTTGAATATTACGGGAAAGCAGAATCTAGTATATGCGAAATTCCGGCAGGATTCAAGCTTGGAGACAGACAAATTATGGAAAAGTATAAGACAGAAAAACAAAGCAGATGAAAAAATGAAGTATCTATAAAATGACAGATTTGCTGGAAAGATATGGGCGGCTGTGTTATACTGAAATAGATACAAGGTGCGGGTGGACATGTCCGGTTATGTCATATTAAATACCAGTTAAGGTACAGAATGGAGCAGAACATGCAGGGTTTTACAAATACAGCAGACAGGAATGGAACAATTTCTTATATAGAAGAATGTGGCTGTCAGACAGAAGCAGCAGAAGCAGATTGCGTGAAGACTGCAATGGCATTTGCTAGGCAATGTCATCATGGGCAGACACGTCTTGGAAGAGATGGCAAAGTGCCGTATTATGATGAACATATTCTTGGCGTTTACCATATATTAAAGGACGAATGTCATGTAGAGGATGAAACTGTACTTGTAGTTGCGTTATTGCATGATACGGTAGAAGATACGGACTGTACATTTGAAGATATTGAAAAGATCTTTGGTACGGATATCAGGGATCATGTATATTTATTAAGTAAACTTGAAGGAGAGACCTTCTCTGACTATTCAAAACGTCTATTTGACCACGCCCCGGCACAGGTGGTCATGATCAAACTTGCAGACAGACTGCATAATCTAAGGACTATCCTTTTTGTATCCAATCGCAAATGGATCCAGAGAAAAGTAAATCAGACTTATACCGATATCCTTGACCGGCTAGAACAGGTAAAAGACAATCTGGGAGAGAACTATGCTTTCGAGATATCTATGTTAAAAGATAAAATTATCGAACAACTTGCTGTTGTTCAGGCAGAACTGGACAAGAAGCGGGAGACAATTCAATAATACCGATTTCTCCGTCCGTTGGACTTTCGAAATCGTACAGCTATTCGCATTCCGGGCTATTCGCCCTTCTTGCTCATATCTGTTTATCTGCCAAATAAATAAGCAACGTTGTCTTTATACAGACACGTTGCTTATTTGCTTGGCAGATTTATTATCATATGTTTTCAATTTGCCAGTCGATCGGTTCAACACCGTGCTCGGTCAGGAAGTTGTTCGTTTTGCTGAAAGGCTTGCTTCCCCAGAAACCACGATAGACAGATAACGGACTTGGATGCGGAGCTTTTAAGATCAGATGATTCGGATTGTTTAACATCGAAGCTTTTTTTTGTGCATACGATCCCCATAAGATGAATACGATCGGACGATCCTGGCGGTTTAAGATCTCCATACAGGCGTCTGTAAATTGTTCCCAGCCATGTCCCTGATGGGAATTTGCCTGATGTGCCCGGACGGTCAGAACAGCATTTAACATCAGGACACCCTGCTCTGCCCATTTGACAAGATAACCATTATTGGGTATATAGCAGCCAAGGTCATCGTGAAGCTCCTGATAGATATTAGCAAGAGAAGGCGGGATGTCGACACCCGGCTTTACGCTGAAGCTCAGACCATGCGCCTGCCCTACGTTGTGGTAAGGATCCTGACCGATGATAACACATTTGACCTTTGATAATGGTGTCAGATGGAACGCATTGAATATATCATCGGCAGGAGGAAAGATCTCTCTTGTGGCATATTCATGTCCGACAAAATTAAACAGTTCTTTATAATATTCTTTTTTATATTCGGGCTTCAGTTCCGCAGCCCAATCATTTGAAATAGCTGGCATAATTCAGACTCCTTATCTATAGTGTATAGGATACGTTTTTCATTTCGAGACGACATTCTGCATTCTGAAAATAAAAAGAATAGCATATGTGTTCATTTTTAAAAATAGTGTAACATAAAGAATATTTAATGTAAATTTTAAGGTGTAATTTTACTCTGAAACATTGTCAGGTGAGAGACTTTGTGGTATCATCTTTTCAAATGAAATTTTTGCAGAAGGGGTGCTGAAAATGGAGAAAGCATATAAGACAATGAAAACTTCAGGCGCAATAAATATTGCATTAGGCGTAGTGGTTCTGGTGCTTGGACTTGCATCCGGTATATTGATGATCGCATCAGGCGGTTGTCTCTTGAAGAACAAACGTCATATTGTATGGTAGGAATGACAATCCTATGCACGCGGATACAGGAAGAACAGTTGCCGCGTGCATATTTTTTGCAGATCTTTTCATGACGGAGTTTTTCTGTAAAAATGGGGTTGACAGACAGCGAGACACTGTGTTAAAGTCGATACAGATAATACGATGAAGAGGAATAGTAGAATCTATGAAGCATTCAGAGAGTTGTCGGTTGGTGTGAGACAACAGTGGAACAGATTTGAACTCGCCTCAGAGTAGCCCGCTGAAAGGAAGTAGGATGGGATGGAACCTGACCATTATAGCAGGAGGATATAAGAGATTCTATCTGTATCTGTAACGAGAGCATACAACATGTATGAAATAGAGTGGTACCGCGTATAACTTACGTCTCTATAGGTGATGAGATGTAGGTTTTTTTATTGCCATATTTTATGTAATATATGAATCGGAGAACAAAAGCCGTTACAGGAGCTTATACAGAAAACAGAAACAGGAGGTTAAACATGAAGAATTTTGAGCATTACAAAAGAGGCTACTATATGCCGCCGGAAAAGTCTACAAAATGGGTAGAAAAGGAGTACGTTGATAAGGCACCGATCTGGTGTAGTGTAGATTTAAGAGATGGAAATCAGGCACTGATCGTTCCGATGAATCTGGATGAGAAACTGGAGTTCTTCAAGGAACTTGTACGAATCGGTTTCAAAGAGATCGAGATCGGTTTCCCTGCAGCATCAGAAACAGAATATGAGTTCTGCCGTACCCTGATTGAGAAGGATATGATACCGGATGATGTAACCATTCAGGTACTGACACAGGCAAGACCACATATTATTAAGAAGACATTTGAAGCAATTGACGGCGCAAAGAATGCAATCGTTCACCTGTATAATTCAACATCTTATGCACAGAGAACACAGGTATTTAAGAAATCCCAAGAAGAGATTTTACAGCTTGCTGTCGATGGAGCAAAACTGTTGAATCAGATGGCAGAAGAACATGGAGTGAACTATCCATTTGAATATTCACCGGAGAGCTTTACCGGAACAGAGATCGATTATGCACTGGAAGTATGTAATGCAGTTATTAAAGAATGGAAGCCTACCCCGGATCGTAAGGTTATCATCAACCTTCCTGCAACCGTAGAGATGTCACTGCCACATGTATATGCAAGTCAGATCGAGTACATGAGCGAACATCTGATTGACAGAGAAAATGTTATCCTGTCCTTACATCCGCACAATGACCGTGGCTGTGGCGTAGCAGATGCGGAGCTTGGTATTCTTGCAGGTGCAGACAGAATCGAGGGAACTTTATTTGGAAATGGTGAAAGAACCGGTAATGTAGATATCATCACACTTGCGATGAACATGTTCACACATGGAGTAGATCCTGAACTGGATCTGTCCGACATTCCAAAGCTGACAGAATTATATGAGCGCGTGACAAATATGCATGTATACGAGCGTTCTCCATATACAGGTAAATTAGTCTTTGCAGCATTCTCAGGATCTCATCAGGATGCGATCGCAAAGGGTATGAAGTACAGAGAAGATCAGGGAGACGGCATGTGGACAGTACCATACCTGCCTCTGAATCCGGAAGACATCGGAAGAAAGTACGACGGAGATGTTATCCGTATCAACAGTCAGTCAGGAAAGGGTGGAATCGGTTATATTCTTCAGTCCAAGTATGGCTTTGATCTTCCGGCCAAATTCCGTGAAGACCTTGGATACACAGTTAAAGATGTATCCGATAAGGCACATAAAGAATTATCCGCTGCAGAAGTACTGGATATTTTCCAGCGTACATATGTCAATATCGAAGGCCCGGTTCAGATGTTAGAATGCCATTTTGTGCAGGGCGATGGAATCTCAACGGAGATCACGATCATGAAATATGGTGAGAAGAAAGTATATCATGGTAAAGGAAATGGACGTCTGGATGCTGTCAGCAATGCAATTAAAAAGCATTTTGACATTGACTTCAAGATCATCTGCTATGAGGAGCATGCATTACAGGTTGGCTCTAACTCACAGGCAGTCGCTTATGTAGGTCTGGAAGGAAAAGATGGAACAGTTACCTGGGGTGCAGGCATTAAGGATGATATTATTGATGCATCTGTATATGCCTTAATCTCAGCAATCAACAGAACAGGCGTGTTATAATAAATAAAAAGCCATTCAGCCGGTATAATAATAGTATCGGTTGGATGGCTTTTTAATTTTTTTGAAAAAAGACTATGAAGTCTGGCTCAGCTTTTTATAGCAGTAGCCGATGATATCTTTTCGGGTTACGATACCGATGAACTTGTTGTGGTCGTCGACTACCGGAACAAAGTTCTGTGCCATTGCACGGGCAATCAGATCTTCCATGTTTGAGTTGATTGATACGGAGGCATATTCGAATTTTTTCGGAATGTCGGACAGATGGATATCTTCAGATTCGGACAGATGGTTCAATCCGGCTTTCTTGCAGAACCAGAGAATATCACCCTCGGTGATTGTTCCGACATATTCGCCGTTACCCGACAGAATCGGGATTGCTGAATATCGATGGATCTCCATCTTTTCAAGAATCTGTCTTAAAGTAAATGTATTTTCTATAAATGCAACCTCGCTCTTGGGAGTTAGAAAAAATAAAATATTCATAGGTCAGGTTGAATCCTCCTTTATGTAAAATATATCCTGTTTAAAAGTCATATCTGCCGGTATTGTTTTTGCTGTACCGGTAGTTGTTTTTCTATTATAGAGGAAGTGGACACGGTTTGCAATTTACATTCTCTTAATTTTGTTTGAAAAAAGTGTGACAGATTACATAAAAACCAGAGAAAAAACTTCTGGTTGTTTAATAAGGGGTTATTTGTTAAAATAAACGTAGGTGCAAGCTTGTGCGTGCACATTTACAGACAGGAGGAAAGTTATGGCTGCGGATAACGTATATGATGAAGATCAGGAATACCTGATCGAAGCGCGTGATGCAATCTCCGAATTAGAAGATTTAAAAGATAAGCTGGAGGAGATCAAACTGCTCCAGAAGAAGAATAAACGGGCAATCGTCCGGGAAGAACGGGCGACCGGCGATGAGATCAGTGCCACGCTAAAGAAAAGAAAGGAACAGATCGCTGCAAGCTATGACAGACAGATCGATGTAAATAATTCCAAGATCCGTCAAGTGCAGACGAAGAAGGATAAAAAGAAAAGCCAGAGAATGGAAGATAGGATCAATAAGGAGACGGCAGATATCCGGGAGGAGAATCGTCAGCTGAATGCGACTATCAAGACCTTATTTAAAAAGAACCATGTTCCGCCGTTTTGTAATACGAAGATGTATTATTGTCTGTTTTCCCCAAAAGGCATGAGCGAATTTCTGGAGCTGTTTGTAATTCTTTTGGTTGCATGTGGAGGAATTCCTGCAGCAGTGATAGCGGTTTTGATGAATACAAAGTTTAAGACAGGAAGTCATACTGCAATGTGCGTGTTGATTGCAGCACTGATCATAATTGCTGAGTTTATTATTTATTTTATTGTATTTAACCTGACAAAGGTGAAACATAGGGATTTGATCCGGGAGGGAAGAAGAACCCGCGATAAGATCATAGCCAATGAGAAGGCTGTAAAAGCGATCAAGAATTCAATTGCAAAGGATAAGGATGAGAGTATTTACAGACTGGGTAAATATGATAAAAAGATTCAGGAATTAGAGGATGCAGGTGGAGTGATCAGTGATGAAAAACTGGATGCGCTTCGTACATTCGAGAAAGAAACCAAGCAGTTGATTACGGATGAGATTACCGGACGCAGAAAAGAGAAACTGGACCGGTTGAAATCCGAACGTGATACACTGGAAAATGATTTCGGTGATACGCAGAAGAAGATATCTGAATACGAGCTTATGATCACGAACAAATATGGAACATATCTCGGAAAGGATTTTTGTACAGAAGAAAAATTATCTGATCTGATCTCAATCATGGAAGAAGGATCAGCAAGTACAGTATCTGAGGCTATCAAAGTTTATAAGGGAGATGACAGATGATGATCGGCATAGATCAACGCCTTTCCGATGTATTCTGCCATTTGTTTAACTGTATATAATCTGGTATTCTGGAGAAGATTTGCTCCGGTGTGACCAGACAGATTCACAATTCCGGTAATGGACATATCGCCTATTGCCGGAAGTTTTTTATTTACGCCTTTTCCGGGAAAAAGGTGGGAGTTGGTGAGCGTGACCAGTCCCATGTCCTTTGACATGCCAAGAGAGGCATCGACAGCAATCACAAAAGGATTGTCAAAGTCTGCATAAATGTGTTCGATGGTATCCTTGATATTTAAAGCATGGACAGGGTATTGCAGCGTGCCTGCAACCTGATAGGTTGTGTTGTGAGCCAGGATATAATCACCGACCAGAGGACCAAGGGCATCTCCGGTTGCGCGGTCTGTGCCGATGCAGATAACGATGATATCCTTGGAAGCACCATCCATTTCATATATCATTTCTATGATCTTATCCCCAAGTGCTTTACAGGTATGGCTACGGCTGGGATCAAAATATTCAGTTTTTCGTTTCGTTTGTTTTTTGCTGATATTCATAAACACCTTCCAGAAAATGTATCTTACTATAAAGTATTACCAGGATTGATAAAGTTTACACAAAGCTGAAAAATAAAATGTCGAAATAATAAAAAAGAAAAAATATGGATTGCAGGATCTGTTGACAAAATTTGATAAGTACAGGCTATCTGGAATGCTATTATCAGAATTAATCTCAAAATAGAGAACTTTCGATAGAACGAAAGTAAATAAAAGAATGGGGAGTGTTATCATGATAGAGATTGTATATGACAAGGCGACAGCAGAAAAAAATGCAAAAAATGATGGTCACTACAGAATGCCAAAGAATATCAGACAGATAGGAAATGCCCCGGATAAAAAGAAGATATACATAGAAGATTATGTAATGACATTTCTTCGCAAGATTGCAGAGCCGGGAAATACAACCTCCCGCGGTGCGATCCTGCTTGGAGAATATTTTAAAGACGGGGATACAGAGACCTTGTTCATCAGTGGAGCGGTAGAAGCACAGAATCTGGAGTTTGATGTAGAACAGATTAAATTTGATGATCATATCTGGAGCAAGCTCTATGCGGATATCAATAAATATTTTGAAAATTTGTCAGTTGTGGGATGGTTTTTATCCAGGATGGGATTTTCAACAGAAATCAATGACAAGATTACCAGACTTCATCTGGAAAATTTTCGGGGAAGAGATAAGGTACTGTTTGTTATGGATTCTCTGGAATGTGATGATGCCTTTTATGTATGTGAGAAGAACCGGCTGATGCGGCAACGTGGATACTATATTTATTATGTCAGAAATGAAGCAATGCAGAGCTACATTATCAGCCGTAAGAATATGTCCTGTGAGGACAAGCAGAACGCAGCAGTACGGAAGGATGCGGAGCTTGTAAAGAATTTCCGCGCCATGCGCGGTGACACACCTGAAAAACCAAAGAAGAACCGCACCTATGTCCGGTATGCAGTAGCCTCTTTTGCAGCTTTATTTGTGCTATCCATGGGAGTTGCTGTATCCGGAAACTATGATAAAATGAAGAACATCGAATCTACGATCCGCAAAATGGAACTGGAAAATGGAGATTCCGGGGTACAAGTATTTTCAAACAGCAACACAGAACAGACAATATATACAAAAGATATAGACAGTACGACTGCCGGAACATCGGCTGTTACGGAAACGCAGACAGAGTCTGCCGGCACAGATAAGGCAGGAGTAACAGGATCAAATGGGGCACAGAACAAAACGCGGGTAGATCAACCGGATACAGAGAGTCTGATAACAACGGAACAGACAACTTCACAGGACAATACTCAGGAAAATACCCAGGAGACAATGGCAGAGGGAATTCTGCAGTATTATACGATTAAAGAAGGAGATACATTGATGAGTATTTCGATCAAGATGTACAAGTCTCCGGAATATGTGGATGCCCTGATGAATGCAAATGGAATTAAAGAAGGAGATACAATCTATCCGGGGGAAAAAATAGCTATTCCATCTGTAAACTAAAAATGATATACTGTCCACATGTGAAAAGAAAAACTCTTATTTAAAATTGCAGATAATATAGAGGTATAGTATGACAAAAGAAACAACTGAAGAACTGAATAAAAAAAGAAAACCTGCTTTTGGGAAACGTCGTTTTGAAAAACAGGACAGGACACAGGATACAGACAGCAACATAATAGAAGTAACACCAGGAATGTCAGGAAGATTAAAGCTGCTGATCCTTTTACTTGTGATATTAATTGCAGCGGTAACGATCGTATCCGTGCGCAGATACATCAGCACGAGAGAATATAGAGCATATGACGTGGTGACATCTACCGAGACATCCGGAGATAATATAGCCAATTATGTATTGTTCAGTGATAATGTCCTGAAGGTAACAAAAGATGGAGTATCCTATATTGATCAGAGTGGTAATACTGTTTGGGACTGCAGCTATTCCATGAAGATGCCGCAGGTAGTTGTAAATGGAGACTATGCTGCAGTTGCAGATCTGAATGGCAGAGATGTGTATGTATTTAATAAATCCGGTAAGGTCAGTAACCAGACACTGAACTATGATATTACCAATATCGACGTGGCAGCACAGGGCGTTTATGTAGTGATCCTGTCGGGAGAAAAAGAAAATTATATCAATGCTTACGATAAAGACAGCAAGAGTATATATGAGATGAAGACATCGATCGAGAACAGTGGGTATCCGCTGGATATTGCAATATCAGATGACGGAGCCAAGTTATTTACCAGTTATGTGAAGGTAGACGGGACTTCTGTGCCGGATTATCTTGCAGCCTATAATTTCGGATCTGTGGGACAGAACGAGAATGCGGATCGTCTGATGGGTGGCTTTACCTTTGATGACACCATATTTCCATACATAGATTTTGTAGACAATGACACAGTTGTCTGTTTTGGTGATAATAAGATCGTTGTATACGCCATGTCTGAAAAACCAAGTGAAAAAGCGGAGATCGATCTGGAGAACCGTGAGATGCTTGGTGTATTTGCAAATACAAAATATCTGGGTTATATCACGGCAGATAACGAAGATAGTGACAGCAGATACCATATCTATATCTATGATATGAGTGGTAAGCTGACAGCAGAAACGGATTATAACAATTCATTTTCCAATATATATGCAACAGATGATGAACTTATCATTTCGGGGGAATTCGACTGCAGTATTTATTATCTGAATGGAGCAAGAAAGTTTGCAACGACCTTTAATAAGAATCTGATCAATATTGTGCCATCCAAAAATAAGCTGGAGTATATTGCGATATTTGAAAATGAAACCCAGGTGATCAAATTAAAGTTAAAGAACGAAAAGGAGAAAAAATGAATCTGTTAGTTCTCGGAATTCTGGCATTTATTTTGCTACTGGTATTTCGTGGATATAGAAAAGGCTTTTTTAAAAGTGCTGCCAGCGCGATAGGAATTGTGCTGGCAGTTCTTCTTACTGCTATATTATATCCTGGCGTGAATAAACTGTTGTGTCAGTATACCGTTCTGGATGATGTCATAGAACAGAAAATTATAGAAAAATTTGAACTGCCGGAAGAAACAAAGACGGCAACAAGAAATGAAGAGATTGATACGATAGAAAATCTGGACCTTCCGGATAATGTGAAAGGCTGGCTGATTGCAAACTGCAACGGAGAAACGTTCTTGGAGAGTGGGGTGGATAATGTATGCAGTTATATTGCAAAGTCTTTAACAGCGATGGTAATGCGAGGAATTTCCTATGTGCTTACACTCCTGGTGCTGTTGCTTCTTCTTCATATATTGATTATGGTGCTTGATGTTGCAAACTATATACCAATCGTAAAAAGCATTAACAAAGCCGGAGGTGCAATATTTGGTGCCGGACAGGGAATCTTAATTGTCTGGATCTTTATGGGGATTGTGACGCTGTTGTCAACATTTAGCTGGGCATATCAGGTCATACAGATGATCGATGAAAGTCCGCTTTTGGCATGGCTTTACAAAAAAGACATTTTTTTGAAAATAATAGTTGACATCTTGGAAAAGATTTAGTATAGTATCACTTGCTGGTCGCGAGAACAGCTTGAGCAACAAAAAAAGATTGAAAATAATCGAAAAAAGTTGTTGACAAACATTAACGATATGTGTTAATATATCGGAGTTACTGTTCGAAACAGTAACAAACAACGACAAATGATTTCATGATGATTCTCATCTGGAAAGCATGCAGAACATCAAAAAAGAAATTAAA
>OGON01000148.1_pt1 | contig 59300 bp, 55 predicted proteins | sample 1552671 | NCBI WGS metagenome assembly OGON01 (sample SAMEA2580136, study PRJEB22360) | human gut metagenome | biome: human gut; feature: human-associated habitat; material: faeces | place: Denmark | collected 2008/2010 | reverse complement strand
TTTAGTTAAGGTAGGTAGCGAAGGCAGAGGGTAAAAATTTTATAGTCTAACATCGTGCCGTTGGCGCGGCAAAGGGTCGTCGAGTCGCCGACCTCTACAAAAGGACATCTAAAAAAGCAAGGAAAAATCGGCAACTCCGGACAACAACCCTAAATCTCCGCTTCGCCGTGCCGTATATACAAAAATCCTACCCAAGGGATTTTCCTCGGGTAGGATTGCTTTTTTATGCTTATAAGTCTGCGGGCGTTATATTAAAGATGAGTCGAAGCCTCGGTGACATCCTGCATCGTGACCTGCTCTTTTTCGTACTGGCTCTGATACTTCTTCTGATAGTAGTTCTCCGCCTTGCAGTCGAAAGTGCCGTCGGGCGAGACAGTGATTATCGTGCAGCCGCGCTGGGAACCGCGCTTGTTGATTCCCGAATAGGCGAGGTAGTCGATGCTGTATCCGTAAGTCATGCGGATGCCCTTGTAATAAATCGAGAAGTTGTTGTCGTGGTCGTGGCCGAAGAAGAGTCCCTTCGTCGAGCCGAGCTCCTGTATCGTCTCGAACAGATCGTCTTCGCCCATGCCGCAGTAGATTATCTTTTTGCCCTCACCGGCCTTGCCGTAGACATACTTGACATTTTCCGTGTCCTTGAAGCCGTTTGCCATGTATTCGTACCATGCGTCGCGCTGTTCGGTCAGCGGAATGTGGAAGAACGCGAGGGACTTGACATCCGAATTCTCGGGCAGACCCAGCTCCTTGAGACGCTCGTTGTTCTGCTTGTTCATGAGATTTACGTTGTCCCTGTACCACTGAACCTGGTTCTCATGGATGTTGTCGTATTTCCACATCATGCCGAGGAAGTCGCCGTCGGTGTACGAGTGGCTGTCAAATATGTAGAGCGACTGGGTGAGGATGCCCTTGGAGTTCTTGACGTTTATGACCTGGTTGCCGTAGCCGTCAACATCGTCGGGACCCTTCTGAAACAGGCAGTATTTGAAGCCGGAGTTGCCGTAGAAGTCGGAAATCTGCTCGCGGGAGTAGTAGCTGTAAGCCTCGGTGTCATGGTTGCCGAAGGCGACCGTCCAGTAGACCCCGAGATGCTCCATGAGAGCGGCTATTTCTTTGGCGGGCAGCTTGTTGTTGAATGTCGCCGCCTTGAAGAAAACGGGGAACGCCATGTCGCCCGTTATAATAACGAGGTCGGGCTTCTCTGTCTGGATCATCGTGGCGACTGCGTTTATCGCCTGCGAGTCCTTCTTGAGCGAGAGCCAGCCGCCGCCGAGATGTATGTCGGTCAGCTGCATGATCTTGAGATCGCGGTCGGTCGTGAACGTCCAGTAGCCGTTCTCGTCCTTCTCGGGCACAAGCTGATTCTCAATGACCACCGGGTCATAGCTCTCGGCGCGCTTGATGTTCGCCTTGTCGCCGATAATCGTTATCATAACGACGGTAATAACAAACAGCGCGAAAACGCCGAGGATAGAGCCTGTGATTATCAGCGCTCTCTTTTTCTTCTTCGGGTCTTTCTTCTTTTTCTCTTTCATTTTTGCTCCTTTCATGACTCTTCAGATTTTCAATATGTGCAGCGTCACGCCTTTTTCTTTGCAGGCGCTGACAAGTTTTTGCGTTATTTCATTTTCGTCCGTATTTTCCGGAAATGCCGGCTTTGCGAACGCTTCGATGTCCGTCCCCGTGCGGCGGTAGGTGATGTAATCGACCGCAACGCCGAGGGAGTCAAATATTTCAGATATCTCTTCGCGTTTGCCGCTGCCGACGAAGTCGAGCATCACAGCACCCGATTTTTTCGCGAGCTTCACTGCCGAGGTTATCAGCACCGCGCTGATAACAAGCCCGAACACCGCGTCGACCGCAAACTCGACATACTGCGAGACGGTGAGACTCATGACCGTGGCGAGGGTTATGAAGCAGTCGAGAATGCTGTCCGCCGCCATGACTTTTATTATCGGCGAGCCGGTAATTCGGTAGACCCCGCGATAGGCGAAGAACATGACGAACTTCACCGCGACCGTGACTATCAGCATCACGAGATAGCGCGTCAGATAAGATATCGGCGTCGGATAGAACAGCCGCTCGAGCGAATTATATGCGAAATACAGCCCAGTGAGAAGTATTATCACAGACATGACGAACGAAAAGAACTGCTCCGCTTTTTTGATTATCGCGTGCGTGCCCTCGCTCGATGAGCTGAGCAGTGCGGCGAAGCAGATGAATGCCGCAAGCCCCGAGAGGCTGTCGAACATATTGTTCACGGCGTCCGAATATATGCTGATGCTGTTCGCGCACAGGCCAACATAGAGCTTGACCGAAAACAGCGCGACATTCAGCGCGAACGCCGCCGCGCAGGTTATAACTGTTATCTTGTCATTTTTTTTCATAGCTTTACCCGAAAGCGCGTTTTACAGCGCGAGCTTTACTACCGCTTTCTTCACTTTTCCGCCGCTGCGGATGCAGGGCTTGTGCGCGTCGCCGGGAAACAGAATAAGAAATTCCCCCGCCGAGAGAGTCACTCTCATGTGCTCGTCCCCGCTGTAAAATGCTATGTCGCCGCCCTTTGAATATTCCTCGCTCTCTTCCTTGAGCGAGCCGAGCGGTGCCCAGTCGATGCGTTCTTCGCCCTCGAGAACCGCCTGGAGGTCGGCGTATTTTTTATGCGCCTCAAAGCGCATATCGCTGTTAAATTCCTTTGGCTCATAGCTCGACACGTTTGCGAATATTTTTTCGCCGTCTATCTCGTAGTGTCCGTCGGCAATATCCTCTCCGGCGAGGAACTCCGCCGCCCTGTCGAGCCCCGGCAGGCAGGAAAAATAGAGCGGAAGATTCTCGAATTTGTCAATAATCATAGCGATGCCTCTTTTTGTATGTTGTTTTACAGCACGATACTAATTCTATTGTAAAATCTGTGTAAAATATACCGCACACCCATTTTACACGAGTGCGCGGCATCAGTCAACAGAAAATGGCTATTTGGAAAGATTTTCGAGCCTTTTTGCGACAAGCTCGAGCTCATCTTTGCTGTTTATTTCGAGATCGCTCTCGATTATCTTGTTGCGCACTTCAACCGGCAGCGCGTCGAAGCATTCGCGTATCTCGCGGTTTTCAATAAAGAATTTTCCCATTTTATAAAAGCCTCCTTCAATTCTATTTTTGCTCCGCCGCGCGCCGATATTCATTGAAACCGCGCCCGGCGTGTGGTATAATTCATCTGTCAGAAAACAGGAGGGTATTTTATGCAGAGAATAACCAGCTTTTCGGTCGATCACGACTATATAGTCCCGGGAATGTACATCTCGCGCATCGACGGCGATATCACGACATACGATCTGCGCACCCGCAAGCCGAACTGCGGAGACTATATGGATAACATCACGATGCACTCCATGGAGCATATGCTCGCGACGTTCCTGCGCAATTCGGACGCGGCGGAAGATGTCATATACTTCGGCCCCATGGGCTGCCGCACGGGATTTTATCTGCTCATGCGCTCGCAGAACCATGAGCGCGCGCTCGAAAAAGTCAAAGAGGCGCTGAGAAAGACTATTGACGCTCCGGAGATGTTCGGCGCATCGCGCAAGGAGTGCGGCAACTATAAAGAACTCAGCATCGAGGCGGCGCACAAAGAGGCGGCGCGGTATCTCAAAGAGCTCGAGAGCCGCGAGCAGGATTTCAAATACCCCACGGAGTAAAAAGGAGACAGCCATGACCGGAATAATCGGAGCGATGAAAATCGAGATAGAGGCGCTCAACGCGCAGATGGAGAACAGGCAGACAAGGACAGTCAGCGGCATCGAGTTCACGAGCGGCACGCTCTGCGGGCGCGAGGTGGTGACCGCCGTATGCGGAATAGGCAAAGTGTTCGCGGCGATGTGCGCCCAGACGATGATCCTGCTCTATTCACCGGATAGGATAATAAACACGGGCGTTGCCGGAAGCCTGAGCACGAAGCTCAATATCGGCGATATCGCGGTCAGCGACTTCGTTGTCGAACACGACATGGACACGAGTCCGCTCGGCGACCCGGTCGGCATGATATCGGGCATAAATATAGTCGATATCCCCGCCGACGGCGAGCTTGCCGATAAAATCTGCGCCGCAGCCGAGGGCGTCGGCGGCATCAGATGCGTCAAGGGCAAAATTGCCTCGGGCGACTGCTTCGTCAACAGCGCGGAGAAGAAGAAATATATCTCCGGGACTTTCGGCGCGATAGCCTGCGAAATGGAGGGCGCGGCGATAGGTCATGTGTGCTATGTGAACAAAGTCCCGTTCTGCGTTATCCGCGCGATATCCGACGCGGCGGACGGCTCATCGCACATGGATTATTCAAAATTCACCGCCATTGCCGCGAAGAATTCGGCGGCGGTCATGACGGAACTGCTCAGGAGCGGAAAATAAACGATTTTTTCGATTTTTTTTGATTTAGGGCTTGACTCAACGCTCGATTTGTGATATATTATTCGAGCGTTGAGATGCTGGTGTAGCTCAGCTGGTAGAGCAGCTGATTTGTAATCAGCAGGTCGGGGGTTCGAATCCGTCCACCAGCTCCAGTTTTTTTCCAACCTCAACGAAAACAGAATATGGGAGAGTTCCAGAGCGGTCAAATGGGGCAGACTGTAAATCTGTTGTTTCGGCTTCGGTGGTTCGAATCCACCCTCTCCCACCAGAAAAAGGCACTTGCGATTGCAAGTGCCTTTTTCAGTGAAATTCGTTCCTCTGGAACGAGTGAAATATCTTCGATGTGAAATATTTGCTTCGCAAATGTGAAATATGCCTGCGGCATATAAAGGAACGAATTTTATTTCACTTGATGCGCAGCATCAATTTTCACAATTCCGAGCTTGCGAGAAATTATTTCGCGTCGAGCAAAGCGAGACATTTCACTTTTTAAAGAGCTAAAACTTGCAGAGCTTACAAATTTAATTCCGCACTTACATGAACGCTCTATTGCAGTGTTCATGTTATTCTTTTAGAAGAGGATTGAATAGAACGGTTTTGCAAAGCAGAGATCCAAGGGTTCGGTGACGGAATGAAGGCTGCGAGCAAGGCAAGCGATTTTACTCTTTGCTTTTTATAATTTACCCCCGGAGACTTCCAAAATCTCCGGGGGTTCATTTCATTTTTAGCCGTGCTTGCTCGTTTTATTGCGTTTACTCGCTGTATCTGTCTGCAATGCTTCTGCCCATGAGCACGCCCATGACGGATGCCATCATCAGACCTCTTGTCCAGCCGCTCGAGTCGCCGAGGCAATGGAGACCTCTGACGTTCGTGTCGAAGTTTTCGTCCATCTTGATGCGGTTGGAGTAGAACTTGAGCTCGGGGGAGTAGAGCAGCGTCTCCTCCGCGGCGAAGCCGGGGACAACATAGTCGACAGCCTGGATGAAGTTGATTATGTTGAGCATCGCGCGGTAGGGCATGGCGGCGGTTATGTCGCCCGCGACGGCGTCGGGGAGAGTGGGTCTGACATTCGAGCGGTCAAGCTCCTTCTGCCATGTGCGCTTTCCGTCGAGGATATCGCCGTAGCGCTGGACGAGAATATGTCCCGCGCCGAGCATGTTTGTCAGCTCGCCGACCTTCTGTGCGTATTCGATCGGCTGGTTGAACGGCTGATTGAAGTTGTGGGAGCAGAGTATCGCGAGGTTCGTGTTGTTGCTCTTGAGCTCTTTGTATGAGTGTCCGTTGACAACGGCGAGGTCGTTGTCGTAGTTCTCCTGGCTGACAAATCCGCCGGGATTCTGGCAGAATGTGCGGACCTTGTTCTTGAACGGCTTGGGGTAGCCTATGAGCTTCGACTCATAGAGAACATCGTTGACCTTCTCCATGACCTCGTTTCTTATCTCAACGCGCACGCCGATGTCGACCGTGCCGGGCTGATGGGAGATATCATGCTGAGCGCAGAGCTTTTCGAGCCAGTCTGCGCCGCGGCGTCCGGTCGCGATGACCGTGTGATCCGCGAAAATCTCTATGTTCTCGTCGCCCTTGCGGACATAGACGCCCTTGCACTGGTCGCCCTCAAGAATTATGTTGTCGCACTCGTAGCCGAAGAGCATGTCAACGCCGTTTTCGATGAGATACTGCTCGATGGCATAGTATATGTCCTGCGCCTTCTCGGTGCCGAGGTGGCGTATCGGGCAGTCAACGAGGCGAAGACCAGCTTTTATCGCACGCTTTCTTATCTCCTTGACTTCCTCTTCGCGTCCGACGCCCTCAACATGGGTGTCCGCGCCGAACTCGAGATAGATGCTGTCGGCATATTCAATAGTCTTCTGCGCCACATCGTAGCCGATGAGCTCGGGGAGCTGACCGCCGACCTCGGGGCTCAGGGACAGTTTGCCGTCCGAGAACGCGCCCGCGCCGGAGAATCCGGTCGTTATGTGGCAATAGGGCTTGCAGTTGACGCACTTGTTGGTCTTCGATTTGGGGCAGCGGCGCTTTTCAATCGGCTGACCCTTTTCAACCATCATAATTTTCTTGTTCGCGCCCTTGCGGATAAGCTCAATGGCCGTGAATATTCCGGCAGGACCCGCGCCGATGATAACTACGTCGTATTTCATTGGTACACCTCGTTCTTTATTCGGGAAGAGTTATCTCTTCGTTTATTCTTTCAACGCCGTCCGTGCCGATCTCGTGAAGAGCCGGCAGGAAGAAGAGTCCGGGCGCTCTGCCGGACGGGAACAGATCGAGCAGCGGAACCATCACGAAAGCGCGCTCGTGTATTCTCGGGTGGGGCAGGGTGAGCAGGAAGCTCTCGCTCTTCATGCCCTCATAGAGCAGCAGGTCGAGGTCGAGCACGCGCGGTCCGTCTTTTATAGTTCTCACGCGGCCGTAAGCTCCCTCGATGCCGAGGCATGCGCCGAGCAGCATCTGCGCGGACAGCTCCGTCTCCACTATTATCGCGGCGTTGTAAAACAGCGGCTGCGCCTCATATCCGACCGGGCGGGTCTCATAGACGTGGGAGCACGCCGTTATTTTCGTCTTTGGCAGGCGGGACAGAGAACGCACTGCGCCGTTTATGTTCTTCAGTCTGTCCCCCATGTTTGAACCGATCCCTATAACTGCCTGCATACAGTTTGCCATAAAATCTACAGTCCTTTCGATTGATGTTTCTTGCCCGTTTTATGTTTTTTTACTTTCTTTCCCTGTAAATGCTGACCGCGGCGAAGCCGAAATCCGCCTTCATCGGCGCGTCCGGCTTTTTGCAGGTCACTCTCACGCCCTCAATGGGCGGAAATTCTTCGAGCAGTGCGTCGGCGACTCGCCGCGCGGCACGCTCAATGAGCTTGTCCTTCTGCGAGGAAAACACCCTGCGCGCGCATTTTATCATCTGCGCGTAGCTGACGGTGTCGTTTAAGTCGTCGCTCTCGCCGGCTTTTGAAAGCGGAATATCCGCCTCAATGTCGAGAATGAAGAACTGCCCGTCCTCCTGCTCCTCGGGATTGACCCCGTGATAGGCGAAGAGGCGAAGCGAATCTATAATTATCTTATCCACCGTCTGCCTCCCCGTATATCTTTTTCAGTGCGTCCGCGACGCGCGCCGACTGGACGGCGGAGAACACATCGTGGGCGCGGATAACATCTGCGCCGTTCAATATGCTCGCCGTGTGCAGCGCCACCGTTCCCGGGTCGCGCTTTGCGGCGTCCGTCTCGCCCGATGCCGTGCCGATAACGCGCTTTCGCGACGCGGCGGACATCAGCGCGCTGCCGTCGGTCTTTATCTTCCCGATATCCCTTATCAGGCGCAGGTTGTCCTCGTAGCTCTTTGCAAAGCCGATTCCCGGGTCGAAGCAGAGGCTGCTCGCCGGTATCCCGTGCGATTTTGCGACCCTCGCGGCTCTGCCGAAAAAGTCGAGCACATCGTCGGAGACTCCGTTTTCATAGACGGGAACGGCGTCCGCGCCGGCGGGATTGTGCATGATTATCCACCCCGCGCCGAATTCGCTGACGACCTTCGCCATCTCGTCGCTCGCTTCTCCGCTGACATCGTTGATTATCTTCGCGCCGTGCGTGAGAGCCGTGCGCGCGCATTCGGGATAGAATGTGTCAACGCTTATCGGGACGGTTATTCTGCCCTTTAACAGATCGAGCACCGGAATGAGCCTCGCGTTCTCTTCGTCGGCGGAGAGTCTTGTTGAGCCGGGGCGGGTCGACTGCGCGCCGACATCGATGATATCCGCGCCGAGCGCCTGCATCTCGAGCGCGTGCTCAAGTGCCTTCTGCGGCTCGTCCCATTTGCCGCCGTCCGAAAAGGAATCGGGAGTTATATTGAGTATCCCGCACACAAGGGTGTGGGAGGAGGTATCAAAAATAAATCTCTCCATAGTATCGCCTTATTTTGTCAGAAGTGATATTGCCTCGGCGCGCGCCCTCGCGTCCGAGCGCATCGTGCCGCGCAGAGCGGAAGTCCTCGTCTGCGCACCCGACGCACGCGCTCCGCGCATCGTCATGCACAGGTGCTCCGCCTCGATAACGACCGCCACGCCGAGCGGGTCGAGCTGTTCGTCGAGGAAGTCCGCAATCTGCGAAGTCAGCCTCTCCTGAAGCTGCGGTCTGCGCGCGAAGCTGTCAACTATCCTCGCGAGCTTCGACAGACCGATAACTTTGCCGTCGCGCGGGATATATGCTATATGCGCCCTGCCGATAAACGGCAGAAGATGATGCTCGCACATCGAATACATCGGGATGTCGCGGACAATGACCATCTCTTCGTTTTTCTCTTCGTTGAAGAGCTTGACATGGCGCTTCGGATCGTCCTCGAGCCCCGAGAAAATCTCTTCATACATTCTGGCGACCCGCGCGGGCGTTTCGACAAGACCCTCTCTGTCCGGATCCTCGCCGACCGCCGCAAGTATCTCGCGTACAGCCGCCTCGATTCTCTTTTTGTCCATCATTTCACCCCGGTTATACGAGAATAAATTCGATGACACAGTGGGTGTCGTCGGCGATATAATTTATCTGCGTTGTTGAAAAGCCGCCCTTGCCCGCGTCGGCGATGCTGAGGAGTCTGTAGATCTCCTCTTTTTTCAGTAGTCCATCAATGGCGCGTTGATAAGCGTCTTCGGAAGAGAACCTGACGTCGAGCTTGTCGCCCGATTTATGCCCGCCGAACATATTTGAAAGAGCGGTTTTCGTCTCGGCATTGTAGCCGTCGAACTGCCTGCCGAGTTTGACGAAATAGTTGCTGTCCGTCGCGGTGCAGCAGGCGGATGCATCGGAAAACGTGTGGGTTTTCAGTATCTCTTCGTCCGTAATATTGAAATAGGCATAGCGTTTGTTCTGCGTCACTCCCTCGCCGATGGGATCATCCCAGGTGAGGTCGAGGTTATACGGCTTGCCGTCGATAAAGACGACATTCCACATATGTCCCTCGCTCGCGCCGTCCTCGCGCTTCGCCGTGCCGGTGATGACATAGTTTTCTATTCCCGCCTTGTCGAGCAGGAGCTTCGCCGCCTTTGCGTATCCCTCGCAGGAGGCGGAGCCGTTGACGAGCACGCCGTAAGCGGAGCTTGCAATGAGCTTGTCGGAGTCGGTATATCTGCACGAGTCGATTATCGCGTCGTGGATAAGCAGTTCCTTGTCAAAATCAGAAGTTTCTTTGACTATCTTTGCGCCGAGCTCATCCGCTTTTGTCTGGAGCTCGGCCTTTTTCTGCTCATACTCGTCTTTGGTCATGGCGTATTCGCAGCTGAACCAGAATTTGCGGTCCCTCGAGACGAGCATACATTCGCGCCCGAGCATTATCAGCTCCGGGTTGTCGTACATAACGGCGAGCCAGACCTTTTCGAGCTCTTCGTTGTTGAGCTCGGGAATTTCAATTTCCTCGGGAAACGACTCAATGTCGCGGAGAATGGCGTTGTATGCGCGTTTCTCGTTCTCGTTAAGCTCGCCGAAGTAGTGCTTGAAGTCGCCGAACGCAGACACTTGTTCGGATGAGGGTATCTCGTTCACCATTTTCACCGAGCATCCGGTGAATATGAGCGTCAGCGCCAGCAGAAGCGCCGCAGGACACAGAAGCTTTCTTGCCAAATGACCGCCCCCTTGTTTTATATACGGTTATTTTCCGCGCTTGCCGGGTGTAACGGTCAGCTCGCCGGCGGAAGAAACGGATGTATATTTTATATCTCCCGCCGCCATCGCGGAGAGAGTGCGCTCACAGCGCGAGAAATCGACTATCGATATGTCGGTGTCCAAAGAGTCGATTATCTGCGAGAAATAGTTGCGCCCGGAGGCAAGATAGGTCTTGTTGATATACTGCGAGAAAAGCACGCAGAGCAGTTCGCCCTGCTTCTGCGCTCCGCCGCCCGACGGGGTCAGGCAGTAGCGGAAATATTTTAGCAGCGTCTCGCCCTTGACGGTCTGGTTGCCGGGCATGAGCGAGAGCGACAGCTCCTTTGTCTTATAGCTTATGCGCCCGGGTACTGATATCTGCGCGCCGGAGAGCACGTTGATGGCATTCTTGAACTGATTCGCGGTCGAGACGGCGTATTTGTCCGCGGTGAATCCGCAGAGGGAGTCGACCGCTTTCTTGAGCTCTTTCGAGCCGCCGGTCTTGTAGTGACCCTTGAGGCTGTCTTTGTTGTCGGAGATATCCGCCGAAGTATTCGGATCAAAGGCGCACACGCGCACCTCGCCCGAGTCGAGATCGGCGTTGACCGCGGCGACAAAATACAGCTCGTCTTTTTCGTCCGAGACGCAGGCGAACATAAATGTCGCCTTGCCGCCGAGCGGCGCGATAGCCTCGTCGGTGCTCCCGTCGGAGGATTCAACTTCCTTTTCCGGGAACAGGTCGTTCATTGAGAGATGATGCGATTTGAACATATAGGCTACAGAGACGAGGGCAAACGCGAGCAGAAAGCCGACGAATCCGAGCACGAAAAGTCTTAATTGCTTCGTCTTTTTCTCCTGCGTTGTGCGGAACTTCATTCCCTTTCTTTTCGCCATACGATCACCTCCGATTATTTATAAAGTATTGCCGCCGAATATGCGCCGAGCGGGACACTGCGTCCGTCGGCGGCGCTGCCGAAGAGCGCGGATGCGCCCCGCCAGCGTTCGGGGACAGTGTATTCTATCCCGTGGCAGTTTGCGTTTGCGATTATCAGCGCACTGCACGATTCGGAATTGCGCTCATATGCGATGCAGCCGAGCGCCGAGGATATGCAGTTGAACTCTCCGTCGATAAACGCGGGACAGAGCTTTCTGATCCTGCCGAGGGTTCTGTAGTGGTCGAGCAGCTCCGCGTTTTCGTTTCCCCAGGGGAAGCAGGCGCGGTTGAACGGATCTTCGCCGCCCGCGAGCCCGGCCTCGTCGCCGTAATAGACGCAGGGAACGCCGGGGAGCGTGAACTGCAAAACCGAGGCGAGTTTCAAAAGACAAATGCCCCTTCGATATTGTTCGTCTGTCAAAATACCCCTGTCGCGTCCGTTTTCGGGGCGCTCGATATCGCCGCGGCCGAGCCGCGTTATGGCGCGCACCGTGTCGTGGGTGCCGATATGGTTCATCAGCGTGTCGAGCGACGCGCGGGGATAGTGTTCGACTATATTTTCAACGCATTCGCGGAGCTCTTCCGCGTTCGCTGTGCGGACAAAATCTATAACAGCGTTTGCAAACGGATAGTTCATCACACTGTCCAGCTCGCCGCCCTCGAGATATCTGCGGCGGTGGCCGTAGCTTATCTTGTCAGTCGCGTCCTCCCAGACCTCGCCGTAGATAAACGCGTCTTTTTTCTCTTTTCTGACCGCCTCGTGGAAGCGGTCGAGAAATTCGTCGGGCAGTTCGTCCGCCACATCGAGCCGCCAGCCCGACGCGCCGAGCCTGAGCCAGTGCCGCGCAACGCCGTTTTCGCCGGTCAGAAACGCCAGCACGCCCGGATCGGTCTCATTGAGCTCCGGCAGGATGTCAACGCCCCACCAGCAGGCGTAATCGTCCGGCCAGCAACGAAAATTATACCACGAACGGTAGGGAGAATTTTTGTCGCAATATGCACCCTTGCCGCCGTAAGACGAAAATTTGTCAAAATATCTGCTGTCGGCGCCCGTGTGGCTGAACACGCCATCGAGCAGAATTTTTATCCCGTGCTCTTCCGCACTTTTGCAGAGGGATTTGAAATCCTCCTCGGTGCCGAGCATCGGGTCGATTTTCATGTAGTCGCCCGTATCGTATCGGTGATTCGAGCGCGCGGAGAAAATCGGGTTCAAATATATGCAGGTGACGCCGAGGCTCTCGAGATAGCCGAGCTTCTCTTCGATGCCCTTAATGTCGCCGCCGAAAAAGTCGTATTTTTCAATTTTTCCGTCGGAGTCGGGCTCCCAGTCGGGCTCTTCGCCCCAGCGGGAGTGATATTCCGCCGCGGGCTTGTTCTCGGGCAGGGGAGTTTTGCCGGATCGGCAGAACCTGTCCGGGAATATCTGATACATTGTGCCGCCGCGAAGCCACAGGGGCGTATCGCAGTTTTCGCGGCATACGGTCAGCCGCCAGCGCGAGCCCTCGCCGATGACGGCGCTGCCTTTAGATTCAAGTGATATTTTTTTCGTGCCCCACGGGGTGTCGTATTCAAAAAAGTACCAGACTATCCCCGCGTTTTCGGGTGCGGCGGTCTCGAGCCGCCACCATTCCTCGTTTTCGCCCTGCATTCGCTCCCACGAGAAAGAAAAATATTCTCTCTCGCCGCCGTCCGTCTCAAGAATGAGGCGAACCGCGCTGCACTGCTCCGAGCGGGGCAGAACTATCCTGAAAATCATATCCTCACCCGAGCGCACAGCCGCGCCGGGCGAGAGATGATATTTTTTTCTCGAGTTGTAGGGGATAAAATGCATTTAAATCTGCCTTTATTTCGTGAGGATATATGTGCTGTCGGTGTTTGAAGCCGAGCTCTTCATTTCAATGACTTTCTTCGAGGCGGGGAAGTTGCGCTGGGCGTCCGCCTTGAGGGAGCTGAGATCGACCGCGAAAGCGGAGGCGTTCGCACTCCAGAGAGAGCCGTTGTATATATCGCTGCTGCCGCCCGCAGCCGCTTCGCCCTTCATCGCGCAGATAACGGGAGTGCCGGAGCACGCGGAGACGCAGGAGTTGACGAAGTTCACGAGCACGGCGTTTCTCGATACCGAGCCCTCGCCGTTAAATGTCGCAACGTTAGAATTTAAGTCGGGGAACTGCACGCCATCGAGCAGTATTGCATCAACGCCGAGGTTCTTCACTTCCTTGACGACTTCGAGCAGATAGTTCTGAGCCGTCTGCGAATAGGGGTTGAGCCACGGCTTGCCGCCCTTGGAAGCCTCGTTGTCGAGCCAGATCATTTGAGTTTTGTTGTAGTGAACAGCCATGGTGCGGTCAATGCGTGGCATCTGGGTATCTTTGAAGCAGTATATGCGCGCCACGACTTTTATGCCGGACTGCTGAATTTTCTTGACGCTCGCGGCGGCGTTCGCCTGAGCCTTTGATGACGGAGCTTTATCTTTTACAGCCGCTATAGAAGAGGGATAGCTGAGATAGCCGGATGCGTCTTTGAAATCGATGACAACGGCGTTCTGACCCGCGCTCTTGAGCGAGGAAACGAACTGATCGAGTCCGCTGCCGCCCGCGAGCAGGGAGACATTGCCGACGCGCGCCTTTATCTCAGCTGAAGTCTGCTGATTATCGGCGGGAGCGGTCGTGTCGTTCTTGCCGCCTTTGTTGTTCTTGTCTTTATTGCCTTTGTTGTCCTTTTCGGCCTTCTGCGTGGTTTCGATATTCGCGTCGGAGATGCCGAGGAGCGTATCGGTGACGAAAAACGCCGCAGTGAAGACAACAGCCGCGCCGAGAATGCACGCGAGGACTATTCCGACTATCTTATTGCGTCTGCGCTCGGTGTAGCTCTTGCGGCGCTTCGAGCCGCCTGCCGCGTGCTTGCTGAACGCGGTTATGCTCCTGTGAGTGCCGGGAGAAAAATACTTGTCATATTTGCTGCGTTTTGCCATTTTTCATCATCCTCTGTGCCGCGCGGCGGGCATGACATCACCCGTCGGCGTCGGAATTTTTTAATTAATTATGAGAACAGGGAGCTGCCCGAGAAGCCGGAGAACGCGAGCGAGAGCAGCGCGACGTAGACGAACGCCGCCGGAGTGCCGCGGAAGGCTTTGGGCATATCCTGATTCTGCGAGATTATGTGCAGACCCTTGCATATGAGCGTCGCCGCGAGAATGAACGCGAGACCCGCGCCGATGCCGGAGCCGATGCTCTCGGGGAGAGTATAGGCTGCGCTGCGGTTGAGCAGGGGAGTTGCGAGCACAAGGGTGTTGAGCGCCGCCATGCCGAGCGTGCCGAGGAACTTCTCGGTCGCGCCGAGGGCGAGCTTGAGTATGAGTCCGGTTATCAGGAAAACTGCTATAAGCACGCCGCTGAACATTGCAAAATGCAGTGCCGAGGGCAGGGTGCTGAGCATCGGTATCATTTCGAGCGCGCGGCAGGCGAGTGCCGTGACGGTCGAGAAAAATGCGATCATCGCCGAGAACATCCAGAGTCTGCGCGGCTTCTTCGCAAGCATAAGAGCTTCGCTCGCCGCGTATCCGCCGTTGAAGACGAGATTCTGAATGAACACCGTGTAGAGTGCTGTGGAGAGCAAATCAAAAAACCAGGTCATGTTCATTTGTCTCCCTCCTTCTTCTCGTCGGAGTCAAAATCCTTTGCTTCGTCAAACAGGCGGTTGAACGCCGAGCCGTAGTCCTTGCCATCTTCGTCTTCGTCGTCTTTGGCGAAGATATCGGAAAGGTCAAATTTGCCCTCGCCGTCGAGCGGCTCGAAGTGAGCTAAATCGTCCTCTTTGGGGTCTTCGGCTTCAACAGTTTCTTCGACTTCGACAGTCTCTTCTGCTTCGGCAGTCTCTTTTTCCTCTTCTGCGGGAGCTTCCTCAGCCTTGGCGGGAGCCAGATCCTCGGGAAGATTCTTCTTGCTGACTATGACGGAAGTTTTCTTTATCTTCATCTCGGTCTCTGCCGAGTGCTCGGGGAAGCGTTTGTTTATCAGCGCCTTGAGCGCGGCGGCGAAGAACGCGAGGACTAAAAATCCGCCGAACGGCATGAGAATAGCGGGGTAGGTCATCGGGATTTTGATATTTGCGCCCCATATGGTGGATGAGCCTATCATTTCGCGCAGCGCGCCGATGGGGATAATAACAGCTGCATAGCCGAGCGCCGTTGCCACGGAGTCAAAGAACGCATGGCGCAGGTCGGTCTTGACCGCGAGCTTCTCGCAGTGCAGGGCGATTATCGAGTTTGCCGCCGTCAGGGCGAGATATATGCCCGCGCCGAGGCTGATTTCGGGCATAAAAGTATCGATTGCGTATATGATTCCGGCGATTATCGCCGTGCCGATGAGCAGATATATCGCGACTCTTATCCATCTCGGGACTTTTTTGAGCGCGAGGCAGGCGAAGACCTGCGTTATAATAAGCACCGGGAAGAACGCCGCCGCTAGCAGGACAGCCGTCTTGAGCGTCGTCGCGACTGCGACTATCGCACAGAGTCCTGCCGCCTGGATGAGCACCGGGTTGTGAATAAACGTGCTGCTGAACAGCGCGTCGGAGAATGAGTATTTTCTGCCTGAACTCATGCCGGCTCACCTCCCTTTAATGCTGCTTTCTGTTTTCTCTTTTCCGCGCTCTTTGCCATCGACTTTTCAATGAACTTGTGGTAGCCGATCTTTCTCAGCGCGCTGTCAACTATCGGCCAGAAAGCGTTGGTGAGCAGGATGCCGAAGCAGGTGCCGTCCTCAAATGTGCCGAAGTAGCGGAGTATCATGCAGATTATTCCGGCGAATGCGCCGTAGATAAATCTTGTCAGCGGGTGTTTCGGGCTCGTGCCGGGGTCGGTTACAAAGAATATGCCCGAGAAGAGCAGGCTGCCTGCGCACAGCTCCGTGAGCAGGGATACCGGTCTTGAAAACGATCCGCGCGGGAAAATTACCGCAAGCAGGGAGCAAACAGTCAAAAATCCGAGGACATTGAAGAGTCTCTTCGGTTTTCCTGCGCCGAGCAGCGCGCATGAGCCGAGCAGCGCGACCGCGCAGCAGGTGCCGAGCGGACCGGCGACATTGCCGGATATCATCGACATTATGCCGACGGAGTTCATATGCTGTATGCCGCCCGCGCTCAGTTGAGCGGCGAGAGACGAGCCCGCGTCAAAGACATCGAACGACGCCGAGTCGATGGCGGGATATTTGAAAACCTCGTCCGGGAAGCAGACGGTCAGAAACGCCATGCCTGCCGCGGCGGGCACGAACGGAGCCTTGTGCGCCGGACCGAACGGAATTTTTGCAACGAGAATTGCAAACGCCGCGCCCGCGCCTATCAGCCAGATCGGTGCGGTGGCGGGCAGAAGCATAGCGATTGCGAAGCCCGTAAACACCGCGTGCATATCCGACAGGCAGTTTAGCTTCCTTTTCATTATCAGCAGCGCGACTGCCTCAACGGCGACCGCGCTTATGATTCCCGTAAGTATCGCCCTGAATGCGAGCGCGCCGTAGTAATACCAGCTGACTATAGCGGGTGCGGCGAGCATGAGCAGATAGTTCATATAGGGACTTTTAGGCGCTTTTATGCGTTTGAATCTTGCCATAAAACCAACCTTTCCGTTTGCCGGCTTATTGCGCTGGCAAAAATTTTGCATTGCACGCCGTGGGGGCGCGTAATATTATATAAGGCAGAGAACTTTCTGTTTATTAAGGAGGGGATGCGCTTTGAAGATACAGGCGCCGACTGAAAACAGGATAACAATCGAGCTTTCGGCGCGCGACATGGATGCGCTCAATATTACATACGAGCAAATGGACTACTCGAATATTGAGACGCGCCGCGTGGTCTGGACTCTGCTCGACAGAGCGGGTCACGAACTCAAGCGCGACATCGACCCGAGCGGGCGGATGATAATCGAAGCGGTGCCCGCAGGCAGGGGAGGATGCGTCTTGAAATTTACCCTCTGTTCGGACGGCAGCCGCGGAGTCCGCCAGCCCCCGTCAATAAAGAAAGGGGAGAACACGGCGGTCTATGAGTTCGGTTCGATCGACGATGTTATGGATGCGGCGCGCGCGCTCGGCAGAAGCTTTGAAAACAGCGGGCTGTATGAGTCGGGCGGCGTCTACCGCCTGCTTCTCGGCGAGAGCATTTCCGACGCGCCGGAGCATATTCTCAGCGAGTTCGGCGCGCAGATAAATTCCTTTGCCGCCGCTTCGCACACCCGGGAGCACTGGCGGTGCATAGCCGAGGGCGACGCGCTGAAAAAACTTTCCGGCAATTGATTATTGGCAGTTTGCGGCGATATCTTTCATCTCGGCTATCGCCTTTGCGGGGTCAGCCGCGCCGAAAACCGCGCTTCCCGCGACGAAGACGGTCGCGCCGCGGCGGGCAGGCTCTTCAATGGTCTTTGCGGATATTCCGCCGTCGACCTGAATCTCAATATCAATCGAGCGCTTCTCGCACTCCTCGCGCAGCGCGCTTATCTTCGGCATCATGTCCGCCATGAACTTCTGACCGCCGAAGCCGGGCTCAACGGTCATGATGAGCACCATGTCGAGCTTGTCGAGATAGGGGAAAACGCTCTCAACGGGAGTGCCGGGCTTGACGGAGAGTGCCGCCTTGCAGCCCGACGAGCGGATGAGGTCGATAGTCTCGTCGACCGGTGAATCCGACTCGATGTGGAATGTGATAACATCCGCGCCCGCCTTGACGAAGTCGGGAATATACCTGAGCGGCTCGCTTATCATCAGATGAACGTCAAAGACGAGCGAGCTTTTGCCGCGGATACTTTTTATGATCGGCGCGCCGAAGGTTATGTTGGGCACAAAATGTCCGTCCATCACATCGAGATGGAGCCAGTCCGCGCCGGCCTTTTCTATCATTGCGGCCTGCTCTCCCATTTGGGAGAAGTCGCCTGCGAGCATTGAAGGAGCGATCTTTATCATCGTTTTTTCGTCCTTTCGTATTTTCATACATACCTTATATCATTATACCAACTAAATCCCGTTTAGTCAATCGCGCGGGGCGTCTTTGGAAGTCTTTACAAACAGTTAAAATTATGGTATTCTTTGACGGAGAAAATAAATCCGGGATGTGTGCAGAGCTTCCCGAACAAGGAGAAAATGAAAATGAATGTTTATGATTTTGACAACACCATCTATGACGGCGAGAGCTTTATTGATCTGTTTATCTTTCTTTTCAAGAAAGACCCATCGCTCGTCAAGTACATTCCCGACGTTATCAACGGGCTCTACAAATACACAAAGGGCACGATAAACGCCGAGGAAGCGCTGGAGCAGTATTCCGATGTCGTTACCGATTACTACAACAGCATCGAGGATTTCGACGCGCTCGTCACCGAGTTCTGGGATACGAATATCCACAAAATAAAGCCGTTCTATTTCCGCCAGAGGCAGGACGACGATATAATAATCTCCGCGAGCCCCGAGGTTCTGCTCGACGATGTTATGCACAGGCTCAACATCAAGAATTATATCTGCTCGCGCACCGACGGCAACGCGCATATAACCGACCTCTGCTTCCGCGGCAGAAAGGTCGAGCTGTTCAAGGAGATGTATCCCGATACGATAATCGACAATTTCTATACCGATTCCGTCAACGATACCCCGATGATGGAGATCTCCGAGCACGCGTTCCTCGTCTCCGGCAACAAGATAAAGCAGGTAAAGTAAAAATAAAAATTCAAAGCCTCCGTGTGATATCATGCGGAGGCTTTTTGCTGCAAATGATAAATTGTAATTTTTATTATTGCGTGCTTGCCTGTTGACAACATAATAATACAACAAATAGGACGAATTTTGATTTGCGAATAATTTGCCTTGCAGCGTCGAAAACAAAAAATCCTACCCAAAGGAAACCCATGGGTAGGATCTGCTGCTTTATAAACACGCCGCGGATTCGGCGAGCGGGTTTATTCAAAAATTGCGGTGGTGATGCTGTAGGCGGGGATGGTCAGCGTCTGCTGATATGCTCCGTCATAGGTGAGCTCGACTTTTCTGTTGCCGTCGGTCGTGTATGTCGTGAGGTGATCCCTGCCCTCTATGCCGCTCAGGGAGAAGGTGTGCTCCTTGCCGCCGTTGACGATAACGAGAACGATCTTTCCGTCCGGAGTCAGGAACGCGGCGGTGTTTGTGCGGAAGCCTATATAGTTTTCAAGCTTTTCGCGGCTCATTGACGAGAATCTGTCGTTGACGTCCTTTTTGCAGGAGATGAGACGGCTCCCCTCGGGGACGAACTTCGAGAAATGCGCCATCGCGTAGTATCGCTGGGCAACATAGTATTCGCTGCAGTCGTGGTTGGCGATTATCAGTCCGTCGCCGTTTTCGTCGCCCTCGCTGACCGCGACCCAGGCGGACCAGAAGGAGGCGTTGGAGATGAACATATCCTGCGCCATGACGCGCGCCATAAACAGCGCACTGCGTGTGGATTTATTTGACATGGTGACGGGCAGCTCGCACCACTCGGACATATCATATATGACTCCGGGGTACTTCTTTATGTATCTGCCCCACCAACTCTTGATGAAATAGTTGATATCCGAGCAATAGGAGTGATATGTATATGTGCCGAGAACTTCGCGAAGGTCGGGGTCGTTGTAGACATATTTGAGATAATCAAAGGTCTTGCTTGTTATCTTCGAGACCTCGCACATCGAGAGCTTGACGTCGAGCCCGCGCGCCTTGATGCTCTTTGCAAAAAGTTTGTAGAGCTTGAAAAGCTCCTCGGTCTCATAGTGGCAGCCCTCCTGATAGACGTCGTCGCCGCCCCAGGACACCTGCGGCTCATTGACGGGGCTGATATACTTGATAGGATAGCCGAGCTCGATAAAGTGCTCGGTTATGTCAAGAAAATAGTCAACATATTCCTGATAACATTCGGGCTTTAAGTTGTTCTGATGCTTTTTGAAGCCGCCGCTCGCCTGACCGGTGATTGTCATTGAAAAGTGGGGGGAGTTTGAGAACAGAACGACCGAGTCCACGCATCCGTAGCTCATCGCGAGGTCGAGTATCTTCATCGACTCTGCGTCCTGCGACCAGTCGTATTCGTATTTTCCCGTCTTTTCGTTATAGACGAGGAAGCTCTCCGTGCTCTTCCACGAGTCGCGGTCGAGGCGTGTGTTGGGGTTCTGCTTTTCGCCTGAGCCGACATTGAAGCGGTAGACGTTGAGCCCGAGACCCTCTTTGCTGAACAGGAGCTTCGTTATTGCCTCTGCGTTTTCGCTCGCACCTGCAACCTGCGGCCACCATGCGGCGGCTGCGCCCCAGCCCATAATCTCCTGTTGCTGAGAGGTTTCGTCTATTTTGAGGTTGACGTGGCTCGTGTCCTTCGTTGCAATATTCGACACGGATATCGATCCCGTGATGCACAGCGAGATGATAAACACGAGGACATCATATATAGTTTTTCTCAGTTTTTCCATAATGTATCCCTCCTGATACCACAAGTTTATCAGAAGAAATATAAAAGGTCAACCAAAAAATCGAAAAGAGTTAGCCACGGGCTAATAAGGCAGTATTTAAGGAATTATGGTGTAATCCCGATAAAGGGGTTACACCTTTTTCTTTATTTAAGCGGATTTCTCCGCATTTTTCTGTTTTACTCTTTCCATTGTATCAATAAGCTGTTGCTCTGTCGGAATGTCAAATAATCCGACTGCCGTAAAGTAAATATCCACTTTAACATTGTTGTGAGAATGTTTCTTTTCGTTGTTGTGGATTTCTATACGCTCAATAATCTTGTTTACAACGGTTGGAGTGAGCTGTTTCATCTCTGTAAATTCCATAAGCCCTTGATAAAGCATTTTCATATCGACAGTCTGTTTTTGAAGTTCAATAAGAGATTTTTCATTTTCCTCAACCTCCGATATAAGTCGCTTTTGCTCAGCTTCGTATTCATTTGCCATACGGGAATAACGCTCATCGGATAATTTACCGAGAATATTATCCTCATAAATTCTTGAGAATAACTTGTCCAAATCGGATATTCTTTGCTTTGCACTTTCGGTTTTGACTCGCAAAGATTTCTCTCGACATACAGATTCTGCACCTTTCTTTTCGGAGATAAGATAAAGGAATGCACTGTTGTAACAACGGACAAAATCCGCAAGTTCTGATATGGCTTCTTTAACGATTGCTTCAAGTACAACATCTCGGATAAAATGGATTGTGCAAGTACCACGACCGTCTTTATAGGAAGAACACCTCCAAAACTCCTGATTTTTCTTTAAGCTTTTAGAAGCACAAAAGTGAAGTTTAAAACCGCAATCGGCGCAATATACTAAACCCGAGAACAAACTTTTTCTGCCCGTTGCAGTATTTCGTCTTTTGTTTTTCCTGAGTTCTTGTACTCTCAACCAAGTGTTTTCACTGATGATTGCCTCCTGCGTATTCGGAATAACCTGATAATCCTCAACAGGTCGTTCAACCGTCTTGTGAACTTTGTAGCTGACTGTTGTACTTTTACCGTTTACGGTACAGCCGGTATATTGTCTGTTTTCAAGAATATGAACAATAGAATTTTCTCTCCAATGATAAATATTAACAGGCATTGGATTACTTGTTTTCTTACCTACGGAATTGAAATATGCTGTCGGTGTAAGCACTTTTTCGGCTTCAAGTTGTCTTGCAATTTGCGATGGACCTTTACCCGAAATGCAAAGATTAAATATCTTTCTTACAATTTCAGCCGCAGGCTCATCTATGTACCATTGCTCCTTGTTACCTTCAATTTTCTTGTAACCGTAAGGCACTGTCGAAGAAATTCTCATACCCTTTGACGCTTTCATCTCATTAACGGCACGGATTTTCTTGGAAGTCTGAGCCGCATACCACTCGTTAAAAATGTTATGAAACGGCATCATTTCCGTTCCCATACCTTTCGTGGTATCAACATTTTCTTGTATGGCTATGAAGTTGACGCCTAAAGTCGGATAAACAATTTCTGTGTAGTGACCGCAAAGCAAATGTTCTCTGCCAAAACGGGATAAGTCTTTTACAATTACGGTTGATACCTTACCTGCTTCAATAAGGCTTTCCATTTCCTGAAAACCGGGACGGTTAAATGTTGTTCCGCTGATACCGTCATCGACAAAGAATTGCGGATGTAAATATCCGTTTTTCTTTGCATAGGTCATCAGAATTTCTTTTTGATTTGATATTGAATTACTCTCACCCTCTAAATTGTCGTCTTGAGACAAACGGCAATACAGAGCGGTGATTTTTACTTCTTGCCCTTGTATATTTTTATTTGTTGCCATAAACTATTTGCTCCCTTCTGTGACAACAGGGCATTGCAATGTAATTGTATTTTACACTTGCAATGCCGCAGTGTCGATTGTGCAAACTTATGCTATTTTCAATTCTGTAAGTAAATCTTCAAATTGTTGAAGTACATTTTCTCTGCCATTAGGATTAAAATGTGTGTTTACTTCGTAAGTTGTATTACCTATTTTCATAAAGAACGGTTCATCGTTCTTTTCAAAATACGGTGCATATATTGAAGTGTTTTTATCTGTCATCGCTCATCCCTCCTGTTTCTTTCTCTTTGCCTTTGCCATTTTTCAAGCAGTGAAATAATTGTCTTTTGCATATCGGATTTGGTGTAGCTTTTCGGAAAATATTTGCGTATATCCTCTTCCATAAATCGAACCTGTTCTTTTTGATTGGGCTTTTCTTCGCACAAAACGGCAAATACAACATCGGTTGAGTATCTGCCTTGTTCGCTGAATTTTCTTAATCGCTGTGCCTGTGATAATGACGGCGTAGCGTCTGTAAATTCAATTTGGTCAAGCAATGTTCTTTGCTCATACTCCGACAGATATGAAATTTCCACCGCAGGAGTAAAGGCTATCCTTTCTTCGTCAACGAGTCTAAGTAATTCGGGTATCAAGTATGTCAGGCGGATATATCGTTGTATTTGCCTTGCGCTGTCATCGGCGTTTTCTGCAATCCTTTCATCTGTTCTTAACTTTGTGCCAAGTTGGCACGAAGTCTTACCCTGATGTTTCAAAGCCTCTGATTTCATTTTGTAGGCAAAAGCTTTTTCACTTGGCAAGATATGCTCACGGTGTATATTTGAGTCCACCATTTGTACAATTGCCTCGTCTCTTGTAAGTTGTTTTATTATCACAGGTATGCTTGTTATCCCTAACGCTTTGCAGGCTTCAACTCGTCTGTGTCCGCTGATAATTTCGTATTTATTTGCCGGAAAAGGACGAACAATTATCGGCTCAAGCAATCCGTTTTCCTTTATGCTCTCTGTTAATTCTTGTTGCTCAATTCCGCTTCTTTCCTTAAACGGATGATTTTCAAAGGGAACAAGCAATTCTATATCTATTATCTGTATCATTTGGCTATCTCCTATATATTTTCTTCTTCGGCAAGTAATGTCTTACTCTATAAGTCTTAATACCTTCTGTTATTCGGAAATCAAGAAAGCCGAAAATCAGAATTGTTTTAAATAGATAATGCTTGGCTTTCCCTGACCCTGTCTTTTACGAAGAATCAAATCCGCAGTTTCAAGTTCAGAAAACAACTTACATATTTTTTCGTGACCGAAATGCAGTTTTTCCTGAGCGGATTTTATTGTGAAATATTGATATACTCTGCCTTGTTTATCTATCCAGCCGTTTTTGACGGACAGATACATTCGGTCAAGTAAAAGTCCGTACAGCATTTTGGCGTCTGTTGAAACTGATTTGTACTTTTCTTCAAATAACGCTTTAGGTACTTTGTAGAATGCAAAGTTTTTGGCATCCGATGTTTTGAAATATCTGTTCACTGTGTTACCTCCGTTTCTGTATTGATTTGGTGCCGAAATCGGCAATTCTTTCGCTTATATGAGCTTGAAATTCTTTGTAAGTGTTATTTATCATCTTTTGTAATCACGCTCCTTTTTGCCTTGAATTTGCGGCAGTAAACAATAATGACACGATAACTTTGTTTGCAATCGCTATAACATTTTCTGCAAAGCTTGTTGTATGTTCTTCTACCTGTATTGGGGGTTATGAAAAATTTCCATTCTTGTTTTGCTTTCTTTGATAATCTCGGCATTATAAAAACTCCTTTCACTCATTTGGACAAAGGGTGCCAAAATGCACACCCAAATCGGATAATTAAAAAGAAAAATACTTTTCAGCGCATAAACCATCAGGGGGTTCCTTGAACTCTTATAAAATTTATTCCTTCACTTATTAGGAATTTCTTTGTGTTTTGCCCCCTTGTTTTGTAAAAATAAAGACCCATCTGTAAAAAAGTACAGATGGGTAGAAATTCATATTATTTTCTGCTATAATAATGCTATATCATTGACATAGAATTATTAGGAGATAAAACATGGGTTATTCAGACGAAATAAAGAAAATTCGTAAAAAATGTTTTCTGTCTCAAGAAGCTTTTGGGAGAGAAATTGGAGTTTCCTTTTCATCAATAAACCGTTGGGAAGGTGGCAAAAGCAAACCGAATATGGCTGCTATGAAAAAGCTTAAAGATTTTTGTGATATTCATGGTATTGACTTTACCGCCTTGGAAGAACAATGGAACAATTTGGGAAAGGACAACTAAAATTATGGCAAAGAAAAAGACAGAGGATACAATCAATCTCGATTCAATTCTTTTTAAATGTAGAGATATCTTACGTGCAGCACGTAATTCGGGTTCATTTTTTGAAAAACGTGATATGATGCTGACACTGGTATTTTTAAGATTTATCGGAGAAAAATATGAGGATGGTATCGAAAAATTACGCCAAATCTTAATTGAACAAGGGCTTGATCCGGATGATGAAAATATTCGTGCAGCATTCTTTGATGATGCCACATTTGCAGATGGCACATATAATCTATCGCCTGAGGCAAGATGGTCAACAATTATAAATACACCTGCTCCCAAACTGAATGTTGCATTAGACAATGCACTTCATAGTATTGCTGCCAGTTCTAAGCAATTAAAAGGGTGCTTTGTGGAAGGTACATTTACTACACGCAATCTTGCACCGAATGATATCAAAAAACTGATTGATGAAGTCAATAAAATCAGCCATAAGAAGTTCGGAGAAGAAAAAGACCTTATTGGTCGTGTTTATGAATATTTTCTGAAAGAATTTGCCGTTAATGCCACTAAAGAAGAAGGTGAATTCTATACACCGCACGATGTTGTACAGCTAATTGCAACTATGATTGAACCGTATGACGGCACGCTGTATGACCCTTGCTGTGGTTCTGGTGGTATGTTTATTCAAAGTGCAGCACTTGTAAAATCCAAACAGGGCGATATTAACCGTATCAATGTATACGGACAGGAAAAAGAACCTGCAACATATCGTCTTGCAAAAATGAACCTTGCACTCCGTGGCATCAGTCACAATCTTGGCGACATCAGTGATTCTAGTTTTTTGAATGACCTTCATAAAGGTGTACATTTTGATTATATCATGGCAAATCCGCCTTTTAATTTAAAAGGATGGTATGACAGTACCTTAGAACATGACCCACGCTGGGCGGATTACCAGACGCCGCCGGAGAGCAACGGCAACTATGCGTGGATTCTACATATCCTCTCGCACCTCAAAAAGCAGTCCGGCGTGGCTGGTTTCCTGCTTGCTAATGGTGCTTTGAATGACGGGGATACAATCGAAATTCGCAAAAAGCTGATCCAGAATGATAAGGTGGAAGCAATCATCGTCCTGCCGAGAGAACTGTTCATCACCACAGACATCAGCGTTACCCTTTGGATTTTGAACCAGAACAAAAAGGGCGGCAGCTACCACGGCAGAAATCTGCGTAACCGTGAACACGAGATTTTATTCATGGACCTGCGTACCTGGACGGAAAACCCGGTGAAGGGCGAGAACAAGAAAAAGGTCCTGCTGGACAGCACCCAAATCGAAAGAGCCGCCGACATCTATCACACCTGGCAGAGCGAGGGCACGGACGGCAGCTGCTATGAGGTGCCGGAGCTGTACCGCAGTGTGGGTATTGATGAGATTGAGCAGAACAACTGGGCGCTGACCCCGAGCAAATATATTGAATTTATCGACCACGACCTGGAAATTGACTACGAAAAGGAAATGTCCCGTATCCAGTCGGAAATGCAGGAGGTCATGAAGCAGGAAAAGAAATCCCAGCAGATGCTGGAAGATGCATTCAGGGGGATTGGCTATGGGATTGAGTAAGTACAAATTTAGGGAATTACTACAAGAATCTTTTCGCAAAAATCAAGATTTAGAATTTGATATTTCGTATGTCAGAGGAATATCGAACAATAAACAGATTACATCAACAAAAGCAAATGTTGATGAAGCGATTATCCGAAAATTTTATATTGTAAACCCGGGAGAATTTGTATATAATCCACGGACTACTCGAATGGGTGATAAAGTTGGATTAGGGTTTAACAATACAGAAACCCCTTTACTCTTCTCGTTCAATAATATTGCTTTCTTTATAAAAGAGACTGCTAAAGCTACGATTCTCCCTGAATATCTGTATATGTATTTTAACAGACCTGAATTTGACAGATATGCAATGATAAATGGTTGGGGTAGTGCCACCGAGCTTTTTTCATTTGAAGAAATGTGCGACATAGAAATAAATCTCCCGCCCATCGACATCCAGCGGAAATATGTGGCTGTCTACAATGCCATGCTTGCCAACCAGCAAAGCTATGAGCGCGGGCTGGAGGATTTGAAGCTGACTTGTGAAATACTGATTGACGATTATAAGCATAAAGCCCCCAAAATATCTGTTGGCGATATTTTGCACGAAGTAGATAACCGTAATACAGATAACAGCATAACAGATGTTCAAGGCATCAACATAACCAAGCAGTTTATGCCATCGGTTGCCAATACCACTGGTGTTGATTTGTCCAAATATAAGGTGGTTCAAAAATGTCAGTTTGCATTTTCTGGTATGCAAACTGGGCGGGACGAGTGTATTCGTATAGCGTTGCTTCATGAAGATACTCCCATCATCATTTCACCTGCATACTCTGTTTTTGAAATGAAAAGGGAAGATATTTTAGCAGAATATGTAATGATGTGGTTTTCACGGAAAGAAGTTGACCGATTGGGTTGGTTCATGAGCGATGCGAGCATTAGAACCAATCTGGATATGGAGCGTTTCTATGAAATTAGAATTCCAGTACCCGATTTAGAAGTACAGAAGTCGATTGTAGAGATATACCAAGTATATAATTCTCGCAAGGAAATCAACGAAAAACTGAAAACCCAGATCAAAGACCTGTGTCCGATACTGATCAAAGGCTCTATCGAAGAAGCACAGGCCTGAAAGGAGGCGTGGGCGCATGGCAAAGCTGAAAAACTATAACGGTCGCTACTGCGAGTCGGAATATGAGAGTGCTTTCATTGCTTTTCTGGAATCGGTCGGCTGGCACTATCTCGCCGGAAATCAGATTCCGCGCAATTACAACGAAGTCCTGATCGCAGAGGACTTCAAAGCCTTTATTACAAAAGCCAGTCCGAATCTGCTGCCGGAGGAAATCGAGCAGCTTTACGACACTGTTCGTCTTGCCGGTGCCGAGAGTGACTTTGCCACTTTGCATAAGGTCTATAAATGGATGGTTGACGGTATTCAATTCACACCGCAAAGTGGTTTGCCAATACAGGTTACTCTTATTGATTTTGAAACACCAGAAAACAATATTTTCCGTGTGGTCAATCAGTTTACTGTAGAATACATAAACAACGGTCAGCGCGAGACCCGCCGTCCGGATGTGCTGTTGTTCGTCAACGGTATGCCGCTGTGCGTCATAGAACTGAAGAACCCTGCCGATGCAAACGCCACCATTTATGATGCCTGGGAGCAGATTACCATTCGCTACTGGCGTGATATTCCGCATTTGCTACATTATTGCCCTTTAGCGTGTATCTCTGATGGAGTTAAAACAAGATTAGGAACGGTACGCACACCTTATGAACATTTCTATGCTTGGAGACGTGTAAACGATGCTGATAAGATTTCTACCATGCCTTTTGCAGAAACCGAAACTATGATTAAGGGTGTGTATGCACCTGAGCGTTTCTTGGAAATATTCCGTGATTACATTTATTTTCAAGATGAAATTTTCGATTGTGATGAACGTGAAATTGTTTGCCGTTATCCGCAGTTCTTTGCTGTAAGACTGCTTAAACAGAGTATTATAAAATCCGTTATGGAGCAAACAGGAAAAGGTGGTACATATTTTGGTGCAACCGGATGCGGAAAAACATATACTATGGCGTTTCTTGCCAGACAGCTTGCCTTGCGTTGCAGTGATATTCCTGAAATTGGCTCTCCGACTATCGTCATGATCGTTGACCGTGAGGAACTGCAGGAGCAGGGTATCAAGCTGTTTGCTAAGAGCAAGGAGTTCCTGAATCTCGGTGATGTTTCTGTGGTAAAGGATAGAAAGCATCTGCGGCAGGAACTCGGTGCCAGAGAAAGCGGCGGATTCTATATCTGCACCATCCAGAAATTCTGTGACCGCAAGGAAGATAAGATCGGTCTTATCAATGACCGCCACAATATTATCTGCTTCTCGGATGAGGCACACAGAACCCAGCTGGAGCATTCTCGAAAAATCCAGTTCAGTAAAGATACTGATGAGAATATGAAAGCTATGGTTTCCAAGCCGTATGCAAAAGTGCTGAAAGAGGCGTTCCCTCATGCTACCTTTGTCGGTTTTACGGGTACTCCGATTGCGGAAACCTACCAGACCTTTGGCGATGAGATCGACCGCTATACCATGGATCAAGCCGTTGCCGATGGGCTGACGGTATCCATCAAGTATCATCCGAGAATCGCAAAGGTTCTGCTGGATACGAAAAAGGTCAAGGAGATCGAACGCTACTACAAAACCTGTGCGGACGATGGTGCAACCGAGGAGGATATTGAAGCAAGTAAAAAGGCGATGAGTTCTATGGAGATCATTCTCGGAGAGCCGTCCCGCCTGGAACGCCTTGCCGTGGATATTCACGACCACTATACAGCCGCCTGCGAAAAAGAGCCGGACAGGATTCAAAAGGCGATGGTGGTCTGCTCCAACAGACAGATCGCCTATGACCTGCTGCTGAAATTCCAGGAGAAATACCCGGAATGGTTTGTCGAAAAGAAGGTGCCGGACGGCACTGCTGCCACTAAGGAAGAACTGGATGCCATGAAGCCAATGCCGTTCATGGCTATGGTAGCCAGTGTCGGCAGCAACGATGAGAAAGAAATGTATAATTACCTTGGCGGTGTAAAAAATGATAGACGTTCAAAGGAATTAGATGCTGCCTTTAAGCAGGAAAAATCCAACTTTCGTATAGTTATTGTTGTTGATATGTGGATTACTGGTTTTGATGTCCCGTGCCTTACTTATCTGTATAACGACAAACCGCTGAAAAAGCATTTGCTGATCCAGACTATCAGCCGTGTCAATCGAGTCTATCCCGGCAAGGAATACGGTATGGTCATCGACTATATCGGTATCCGTGACAATATGCGTGAGGCCATGAAGATCTACGGCGGTGATACTTCGGTTGCTCCTACCTCAGACGATGTGGAACAGGCCACGGAAGTGTTCAGAGAAGAACTGGAAGTGTCCTCAAGACCATGTTTACCGGGTATGGCCTCAAGCCGTTCCTAAACCCTGAGAGCGACCCCGTAGAGCGTTACCGCCTACTCGCCAAAGCAGCTGAATATGTGTTTGCTTCGACAGAGGAACTGAACTCCGAGGGTAAAAGCGGCACGCAGAAGGTTTCTTTCAAGACCTATTTCTTGAAAACCGTCAAGCGGATGCGGCTCAGTTATGATATTTGTCAGCCCTCCGGGGAACTGTCGGAGAGCGAATCTGCGTTGGCACAGTGCTTCATGGCGATCGCAGGTTTTGTTCGCAAAATGAGTGGAACAACTGAGCTTGATACAGACAGTATGAATCGTGCTGTTTCTAAAATGGTTGACGAAGCATTGCGTTACAATCAAGTTGAGAGTGTTCTTGATGCCGGGGAGGAAGAGGATATCTTTAGCCCAGAGTATTTTGAAAAACTTTCTGATGTAAAAATGCCTGCCACAAAGCTAGAGCTACTTATAAAAATGATTCGCAAGCAGATTAAAGAATACAGTAAGATTAACAAGATTGCTGCAAAGACTTATCAGGAAATGCTTGAAGAAACGATTGCTATATACCATGAAAGACGAAAACATATTAGTGCGGAAGAAGCTGGAGCTACACAAGAACAAGCATCTGAAGATATTATTAAAAATGCCACGGAACAAGCATTACAGATACTCCGTCAAATGAACGAAAGCCGTGAAAGTTTCCGTAAAATTGGTTTAACCTTTGAGGAAAAAGCATTTTATGATATTTTAGTATCCTTACGAGACCAGTATAATTTTGAATATGGCGAGGATAAAGAAATTGGTGGTATGATTGTAAATGATAAATGTAAAATTCTTGCTAAAAAAGTGAAAGAGATAATTGATACAAAATCTTCTTTTTCTGATTGGCTTAACAACCAAAATGTACGCAATCAGCTCAAACTTGATATTAAAATTTGTCTCGTAAAGAACGGCTATCCACCTCAATATAGTCCAGAGGTTTTTACAAAAGTTATGGAACAAGTAGAGAATTTTGAAGAAAATTCCGATATGCCTATGGCTACTACTTATACATTTCCACAATCTCGTACTGTATCTATGGTAGCGGAAGATATCATTCCATATGGAAATAAATCGGAGGATTGATGAGGAACGGAAATGAAAGCAAAAAAATGGCTAACTATTATTACATTGATTATTACAGCCTTGTCATTAGTTCTTGCCTTTATCATTGGCAAGAATAGTAATTGTATAACTTATGACATATCTATGGCAATTTTCGGCGGAGCTGCTCTTGGCTTTATAATGTCATTAACAGAATATTATGTTGAAAGACGAAAAGCAATGGAAGAATTTTGGCTTCAGGCAACCAAGGTATTAAATGAATTAAAAAAGATAAAATATCTTGATGTGGATGCGCCTATAAATTTAATTGTTGATGCAATACATGAAGACGATTCAAATGCATTGAAGGAAAAATTTCATCTTTTAAGTAATGATGAAAAAATATCAGTTAATGCAAAGGAAAATTTGATTTCTTGGTATAAAGAAAACATTCCCATTCCTTTTGATGAAAATACTGATGATAACAAGGAATTAACTCATCTATATGATTCGAATATGGCTGGTTACAAAGAAGTTTTCCTTCAATGCATGGACAGTTATCGAGAAGCATCAATGGTTGAATTGGGAAATCTTGACAACGCATACGGGAACTTGGATTTTATTATAGCTAACAAATGTATTCGACAAAAAGCATATGAGCAAATATATGATAAGTTGAGAAAAATTGTTTATCAGTTTCGAAACGAAGTATACCATTTTAACCTATTAAAAGATGGAAATGGCAATTTTCCAGTATGTATTTTAAAAGTATCTGAACTTAATCAGAAATACTTTTTGTCAAAAGAGGAAAATCTCCAAGGGTATACTAATGTTTCAATATTTCAAAACGTTTTTGATGATATTGATGCTTCATTAGAAAAATTTAGATGCAAAATATATAGAATCGAATATGTTGAACCAAAAGCAATACCTGTTTCTGGTAAAACATTTTTCAATAACAACGAAAAGTAGAATTCGTATTTTGAAATTTGGTAATGGAGTGTGCGTAACCGCTAAGCAAAAATTATTATCCGGGTATTAGGGTGTCCCTAATGAGCATTTTACCGTTTGGATAACCAAATGGTCTGCTCGCTAAGATTATACAATCTAATCTCACAAATAAAATTAAGGCACAACCTACGGAAATTTTCTCTGTAAGTTATGCCTTTTTCTCATCTATAAATCACTTGTTCATTAACGATTTCTGTTGCTCGGTTGCGAATGTTATTCATCTTTTGTACCCAAAACATCATATTTTCGGCTTTGAGTTTTTCTGTAACTTGCTCCTGTTCGGCGAGTGATTTTACTGTCTGTTCAAATAAATTTTTTGCTCTTTCTTCAACATCGGCAAGGTAATTGTCGAGCTTGCTTGATGTAAGAAGATTGTAATAAAGCACCCGATGGTTTGATTTCAAATATCGTTTGTGTCTTATTCCCCACACACCAATTTGCTTTTCAATTCCATCGGATAATGTAAGATTTGGCAAAAGATAATTACCTTGTTGTGTGTAACTACCGCCGTTATTTTCAAAAATTGTTTTCATATCGAAGCCTCCTTGTATTTGATAATTTAATTATACTGAATACAAAATGAAAAGACCAATGTGCGGGTTTCAGATATAGAAAAAGGCTCTGACCTTTTACAGTCAAAGCCTCATTCTGCCATTGCAATGCCTTCGTTTTATTAAGTTTTATCATACTGCCTTATAAAACCTCAGCATTGCTGCGGGACAGTATGTTTCGCAGCACCCTACGAAGTGCGCGTCAATAAAATTGTGCAATTTCGCGGGCGGATGATATGTCAATACTGCGCACTTTTTCGTTCTTCACTTTGCGGGCGGATGATATCCGCCACTACTTACTTTGAGCGAAGCGAAACAACCCTTCAGTCTCGGCTTACGCCGAGCCAGCTCCCCTGCAGGGGAACCTATGGACGGGCAAGTTTGGCGGTTGCCTTTCGTGCCGCTTACGTGGCGGTTGGTGCATCGAGTCGCCGCACCCTGAGTGAAGCAGTGGGGCCTAAAATCAGGCAAACGGAGTTCGCATATAAAACAGAAATCCCCGTATGTCCTTGCATACGGGGAAATGTTTTAGAGTATGATAAGATTTTTCGGCGCGTGGGTGAGTCCGCGGCTGCCGTCTTCCGTGATGAGCACCATGTCCTCTATTCTGACTCCGAAAAGTCCGGGCAGATAGATGCCGGGCTCCGCAGTGACAAGATGTCCGGGAGCGAGAATCTCTTTCGAGCGGGGCGATACGCGCGGCTGCTCGTGGATCTCAACGCCGACTCCGTGACCCGTGCCGTGGCCGAAGAATTCGCCGTAGCCCGCGTCGGTTATGATATCGCGCGCGGCTTTGTCCGCGTCGGCGCAGGAGACTCCGGGAGCCATCTTCTCCATCGCGGCGAGCTGCGCTTCGAGGACGGTGTTGTATATCTTCTTCTGCTCTTCGCTTACGGAGCCGACCGCGACGGTTCTCGTCATGTCGCTGTGGTATCCGCCGACGACCGCGCCGTAGTCCATGGTGATGAAGTCGCCGTTTTCAATCTTTTTGTCCGAGGGCACGCCGTGCGGCATCGATGAGTTGACTCCGCTGACTGCGATCGTCTCAAACGAGAGCGCCTCCGCGCCGTTTCTGAGCATATAGTAGTCGAGTTCGAGCTGAACCTCGCGCTCGGTCACGCCGGGCTTTATGAATTCAAGTATGTGGTCGAATGCGCGCTCGGCTATCACCTGCGCCTCGCACACGAGCTTCACTTCGTCGTCGGATTTTACCATTCTGAGCGCGTCTATCGCGCGGTCGGCGTAGTTCTCGGTGCAGATGCCTGTGTCGGGCATCCACTTTGTGAACTCCTCGAACTGGGCGACGGTGAGTCTCGTCGTCTCAACGGCGAGGTTGTTTATTTTGAATTCGCTCATCAGCTGCGGCAGCTCGGTGCTCAGATCTTTTGTGAGTCTGACGGGGCAAACGGTTATCTTCTTCTGCGCCGCCTCGACATAGCGCGAGTCGGTGAGGAATACCGTGCCGTTTCTCGAAATGAGCAGAACGCCGTCTGACGACGGGAACGAGGTGAAATAGCGCCTGTTCTCCTCGGACATTATCAGCGCGCCGTCGAGCTCCGACGGCAGAAGCGAAAGAAACTTGTCGAAAATCATTCTCTGTTCCTCCTTAGGGTACTTTGAAAAAAGCGGTGAGAAATCCCTTTCCCACCGCCTTTAAATGTACAGTTGTACAGTGCAGGTACTTATTTGTACTTGCGCTTGCGAGCCGCCTCAGACTTCTTCTTTCTCTTGACCGAAGGCTTCTCATAGTGCTCTCTCTTGCGGACCTCCTGGATAACTCCGTCTCTGGAAGTCTGTCTCTTGAAACGCTTGAGTGCGCTCTCGAGAGATTCATTCTCTTTAACTTTGACCTGACTCATTAATATTCCCTCCCTCCGCTGCAATTGCAAGGGCTAATTAGCATAAGCTTGCCTCTAATTATACAACAGGTGAATTTTATTGTCAACCGCTTGGGGGGATTTTTTATTTTTGATTAAAATATCCTTTTTTACTGCGGCTTTACAACGAGGTTGACGAGCTTGCCGGGGACATAGAGCTCTTTTATAAACGCCATGCCGTCGGTGAACTCCTTGACCTTGTCGAGCTCCTTGGCTCTGGCAATCGCGTCGGCAGCCTCGATATCGGCGGGCACGGTGAAGCGGTCGCGGACTCTGCCGTTGACCTGAACGGCGATCTCTATTTCGTCGTCAACGCACTTGCTCTCGTCGTAGTCGGGCCACTTCGCGGTCGAGCAGAGACCATCTTCGCCGAGCTGTTCCCACATCTCCTCGCACAGGTGCGGAGCGAACGGGCAGAGCAGGCGGATGAATACGGACAGCTCGTCCTTTGTCAGCGTGCCAACATCATTTATCTCGTTGAGGCAGGTCATCATTGCGGCGATCGCGGTGTTGAACTTCATGTCCTCAATATCCTGCGAGACCTTTTTGACTGTCTTGTTCAGTATCGATTCGAGCTTCTTCGTCGTGCCGGTGCCCTCGGCGATATCCGACAGGGACGCGACTCTCTCGAGGAAGCGCTTGCAGCCCTTGACGCCGCTCTCTTTCCACGGGGCGGAGGCTGAGTAGTCGCTCATGAACATTATATATGTGCGCAGGGTGTCTGCGCCGTATTTTTTGATAACATCGTCGGGGTCAACAACGTTGCCGCGGGACTTCGACATCTTCACGCCATCCGCGCCGAGCACGAGCCCGAGACCCGAACGCTTCGCATACGGCTCGGGCACGGGGACCTCGCCGATATCATAGAGGAAGCGGTGCCAGAAGCGCGAATAGATAAGATGGCGCGTGACGTGCTCCATGCCGCCGTTGTACCAGTCGACGGGGAGCCAATATTTGAGCTTGTCCTTGTCTGCAAAGCACTTGTCGTTGTGCGGATCGATGTAGCGCAGGAAGTACCAGGACGAACCAGCCCACTGGGGCATTGTGTCCGTCTCGCGCTTCGCGGGCGCGCCGCACTTCGGGCAGGTGCAGTTGACGAAGGAATCTATCTTTGCGAGCGGGCTTTCGCCGCCCTCGCCGGGCTCAAAGTTCTCAACATCGGGGAGCTTGAGCGGCAACTCGTTCTCGGGCACGGCGACCATGCCGCAGTGCGGGCAGTGGATAATCGGGATGGGCTCGCCCCAGTAACGCTGGCGGTTGAATGCCCAGTCCTTCATCTTGTACTGGACGCCCTTCTCGCCGATGCCGCGCTCCTTGAGGAACTCGAGCATTTTTTCTATAGACTCTTTCTTGTTGTCCGTTCCGTTGAGAAAATCGGAGTTTATCATCTCACCGTCGCCGGTGTATGCTTCTTTTTCAATGTCGCCGCCCTTGATGACCTGGATGATGTCAATGCCGAACGCCTTTGCAAAATCCCAGTCGCGCTGGTCGTGGGCGGGAACAGCCATAATGGCGCCGGTGCCGTAGCCCATCATGACATAGTCGGAGATGAATATCGGGATCTCCTTGCCGTTGACGGGGTTGACTGCGGTAAGTCCGCTGAGCTTGACGCCGGTCTTGTCCTTGACAAGCTGAGTGCGCTCGAACTCGGTCTTCTTGCCGCATTCGGTGCGGTAGTTCTCGACCTCGTCCATGTTCGAGATGCGGTCAGCGTACTTGTCGATGAGCGGGTGCTCGGGAGCCATGACCATGAATGTGACGCCGAAGAGGGTGTCGGGGCGGGTGGTGTATATGCGCAGCGTCTCATCAGTGCCCGAGAGAGTGAAGTTGACGAATGCGCCGGTCGAGCGGCCGATCCAGTTCTCCTGCTGAGCCTTTATGTTCGCCGGGAAGTCGACGTGCTTGAGTCCGTCAAGCAGCTTGTCGGCGTATTCAGTTATGCGCAGGAACCAGACGTCCTTTGACTTTTGAACAACGTCGCTGTGGCAGATATCGCACTTGCCGCCCTGCGAGTCCTCGTTGGAGAGCACGCATTTGCAGCTCGGGCAGTAGTTGACGAACGCCTTGTCGCGGAAAACGAGTCCGTGCTCGAACATCTTGAGGAATATCCACTGAGTCCACTTGTAGTAGTCGGTGTCGGTCGTGTCGATAACGCGGCTCCAGTCGAATGCGAAGCCGACGCGCTTGAGCTGACCGGTGAAATTGTGGATGTTCTGATCGGTGACTATGCGCGGATGGGTGCCGGTCTTTATCGCGTAGTTCTCGGCGGGCAGTCCGAATGCGTCGAAGCCTATCGGGAACAGGACGTTATAGCCCTGCATCCTGCGCTTGCGGCAGATGACCTCCATGCCGGAATAAGCCTTGATGTGGCCGACATGCATGCCTGCGCCGCTCGGATAGGGGAACTCGATGAGCCCGTAGAACTTGGGCAGCGAGAAATCGTCGATAGCTCTGAAGGTGCCCTCTTTCTCCCAGCGGTCCTGCCACTTCTTTTCAATGGTTTTGAAATCGTAGTTTGCCATGATTTATGTCATTCCTTTCGGATGTTCTCTCTCAGTCGGTCAGCAGGTCGCTTATGTCAAGCTGCTGCGCGTCGTTCCAAAGACGCTCGAGGTTGTAGTATTCGCGCTGATCCTTCTGGAACAGGTGGACGAGCACGCTGCCGAAGTCGAGCAGAATCCAGCCGGTCGCGCGTCCCTCAATGTGCTCGGGTGCTGCGCCGAGCTTGCCCATCTCGTATTCGAGATCGTCTGCGAGGCTCTTGACGTGGGTGTTAGAGGTACCGGTCGCAATAACGAAGTAGTCGGAGACTATCGTCAGCTCCTCGGTCTTTATCGCCGTGATGTCCAGCGCCTTTTTCTTGTCGAGTATTTTAACTATTTCGTTTGTCAGTTCTCTGGGGGTCATTTCTCTGAACTCCTCTCGGTTATAAGTTCATTGTAGCAGTCGACGCTCGACGGGTCGATTATCATTCCGTCGGCGAGGAGCTTTGATATGCAGTATCTTTGGGTGTAGAGCATCGCGGATTCTATCGACTGTTCCGAAAGCTCTCGGACTTTGTCGACATCGGGATATTTTCTGTCCTCGCTTATGAAATCCGCGAGATAGACTATCTTTTCGAGCTGCGTCATGTTGGCTTTGCCCGTAGTGTGCCAGCGAACCGCGCCGATGATATCCTCGTCGGTGATATGAAGCTCCAGCTTCAAAAATGCCGCTCCGGCTATCGCGTGCCAGAGCTTGCGGTTCAGGCGCTCGGACGGAGATAACATTATATCAGCTTTTTCTATTATTTGCAACTGCTCCTCGGGCGCTGCGTTCTTCATCACATCGTGCAGAAGCCCCGCAAAATAAGCCTTTTCGGGGTCTGCGCCGTATAGCTCGGCAAGGTGCCGGGAGCTCTTTGCGACGCCGAGCGAGTGAATGTATCTGTAGTCGTCGAGCTTAGTTTTCAGCAGCTCGTCATATTCTTTGTATTTCTCGGGTACGTTCAAGTGTAAAGCCCTTTCTTTTCGATATAGTCGCGCACGCCGTCGGCGAGAAGTCCCTGCGTGCTCTCTTTTTCGGAGATCCTGCGGCGAATGATGGTCGAGCTTACTTCAAAGACCGGGATCTCGATGAATTTTATCTTTTCTGTTTCCTCCGGCGTGAACTTGCCATCGAGCTCGGGGACGAAGCCGTGCTTGCGCGAGGCGGCGCAGAGGGTGCACATCATTAAGATATCGTGGTAGCGGTACCACTCGTCGAATGTCGCGAGCATATCCGAGCCGACTATCAAAAACAGCTCGGCGTCCGGATATTCACGCCTTATCTCGCAGAGCGTGTCGTAGGTGTAGCTCTTGCCGACGCGGCGAAGCTCCGTGTCCGAGACGGAAAACCGACGGTCGCCCTCAAAGCTCAGGCGGCACATCTCGAATCTGTCCCTGCTGCGAGCAAGGTTCAAGACGTGCTTGTGCGGCGGAACCGACGCCGGAATAATGAGAACGCGGTCGAGCTGCAGCTTGTCCGCGATAGCGGTAACAAGCCTTATGTGCCCCATGTGCGGCGGATTGAAGGTGCCGCCGAAAATGCCAAGTCGCATATATCTTTCTCCTTGAAACTGTCAGTATTCAGTGTCGTCCGAGAGCGACGCGCTGCCGCTTATCGGGATAACATCGCCGAGATAAGTCGGCTCTGGCCTAAAAATGCACATAAAGAAGTCCTTGCACCGGGCGAGGCTCTCGCGCACGAAATTATATACGGGCTTGCCGTAAACGCGCTTGTCCGCCGCCACACCGTAGGCGTCGATACCCAGGCGGCGCGCATTGTAGACCGCGCGGTAGAGGTGATATTTCTGCGTGACGACTATTGCGCTCTTGACTTCAAAAACATCGCGGGCGCGGTACATCGACTCATATGTTGAAAAGCCCGCATGGTCGAGGAACACATCGTCGGGGTCAACGCCCCTGCCGACGGCGTATTGCTTCATATGGTTGACCTCGTCGTATGAATCCCTGCCGTGGTCGCCGCTGGCGAGGATCTTTTTGCCCGCGCCGGATTGATATAAATCAACGCCCGTGCTCATTCTGTCCTCGAGCATATGACTCAGCGTGCCATTGGAGTTGACCTTTGCGCCGAGCACCAATACGCAGTCCGCCCCGCGTCCCGCCGCCTCGTCCGCGCTGATTATATACTTGCTCGCGCTGAGCATCACAACGGCGTTTATCACGCACGGAGTCAGCACCGCGAGCGCAAGAAGCACGCAGAGGACGGAAATTATTATTTTTTTCTTTGAACGCGGTTTTTTCATGGCGTTTCTCCTGATTTGAGTTGTGGCGTGGGTGGTAATTCGGCAATATTACAAAATAGCACAATTTTATTCAACGCGGTTTGTAGGGGTCGGCGACCCCGACGACCCTTTGACGCGTGAGCGTCACGGCGTTTTGTTGAGATGGTGCAAGCGTAGCAATCTCTCAGCCGCTTTGTCTTGATATAGACTTCAAAAGCAGGCGAACGAAGTCCGACCCTACAGTCGGCAAAATAAATATTTACGAAGACTTCGTGCCGCTGTCGCGGCATAGGTGCGTCGAGTCGCCGCACCCTACAAATGTGCGCCAATAAAATTGTACGGGGTTTGCGGGTGAATGATATCCGCTCCTACAACCAATTGATAGTATTTTGCAATGTTACCTTTGCCTTAGGCACATCAATTTTCACCCCAGCAGCGGTGCTTTGCCGCCGTCAATTCTTTTGGCTATGCGCGAAAACGCCTTTGCCGCCGCGCTCGATGCCGGGAGCGGTTCGCCGTGCACTGCGCAGTGCGACACCGCCGCGTCCTCGGGGACGATGCCGATGAGCTGAACGCACACCGCGTCAATGACATCGTCGATGTTGAGCAGCTTCTTCTTGCAGACCGCCTTTTCGTCAAAGCGGTTGATGACGAGCCTTATGTCCGAAAGCCCGAGTTTGCGCATCGCGCCTGCTGTTATGTTGACGCTTCGCACGCATACCGCGTCGGCGGTGGAGACGACAATGCCCCTGTCCGCTGCGGCGCAGGCGAGCTCGAATCCGTCGGAGAGCCCCGCCGGAGCGTCAAAAAATATATAGTCGTAGTCTTTGGCGAGCTTGTCTGCAAGCTCTTTCATGCTCTCTTTGGTGAACGAGTCGGACATGCGCATCGGCGCGGTCATCAGCATCGGACCGCCCGCGGCGAGCGCCGCCTGATTCGGCTCGCATCCGCCGTCGATAACATTGCCCCAGTCGAAGAGCACGTCTTTCTGGGTGCCGAAAATCAGATCGAGGCTGCGAAGCCCGATGTCCATGTCGAGCATGAGCACACGCTTGCCGGCGCCGCTCAGCGCGCGAGCAAGTCCCGCCGTCAGCGATGATTTGCCGACGCCGCCCTTGCCGGAGGCGATAACTATTTTTTCAGCCATTTGATCACCCCAGAAGAGTATTTTCGCCCTGCGGCGCGGCTGCCGTCTGCGAGCTGTTGAAGTAGTAGTCGTATATCGGCTTCGCGATCTGCGCGAGGGAGGACGAACCGTAGACGCCCTCGCAGATAAACGCCATGGATATCTCGGCGTTTTTGCTCGGCGCAAATGTGATATAAAGACCGTTGTTGATAACATGGCTGACGCCGTTTATCTTTCTGTTCTCTTCGGAAGTACCGGTCTTTGCGGCAGTCTGAACGTCGAGCCCCTTGAGAGCCGACTGTATAATACGGTTGTTGTTGACAACGTACTCCATGCCCTCGGTCACGCAGTCGATGGCGTATTTCGATATGCCCGTTTCAAGCGCGACCTTCGGGGTCTTTTCAACAAGCGTCTCGGAATAGTCGGCGCTCTTGACAGATTTGATGAGATGCTGTTCGTATCTTGTGCCGCCGTTTGCTATCGTGGCGACGTAGTTTGCAAGCTGGATGGGCGTGAAGCGCGTACCACCTTCGCCGATGGAAGAAAGAATCAAATAGCCGGGCAGCCATGTCTGACCGATGCTTTCGCGGTACTCGGGGCTGTCCTGTATGCCCTCCGCCTCGGTCAGCTCGACGCCTGTCTTGACGCCGAGTCCGAGCATGGAGCGGTATTCGTTGAGTCTGCTGACTCCGAGTTCTTCGCCGCAGGTATAGAAATATATGTTGCACGAATCCTGGAGCGCGGTTCTGAGCGTCAGGTTTCGGTCTTTGTGGTTGATGTTGCAGTAGAATGTGTGGTCGAGGTATTTGAACTCCCTCGTGCAGCGGATGACCCTGTTGCGGTTCGTGAGCCCCTCTTCAATAGCCGCTATGGCGACAGAGGGCTTCGAAGTCGAGCCGATGGCGTAGGTGCTGCGCAGCGCCCTGTTCCAGAGCGGAGTGCGCTCGTCCTTGCTCAGCTCGGAGTATTTCTCGCTGTAGGTGTTCAGATCATAGGTCGGATAGCTGAGGATGGTCAGAATCTCACCCGTGTTCGGGTCGTTGACAACGAGCGCGCCCGCGGCGGGAACTCCGTATTTGTTCTTCGACGATTTGGCGTAGTTCTCTGTCCACTTCGCAAAGGTATCCTGCGCCAATTTCTGCATATCGGCGTCAATGGTGAGCACTACCGTTGCACCCTGAACCGGCTCTTTCGTCACGGTTTCGGAGACGTTGCCGTCCGGGTCTACGGTGACGACCTTTTCGCCGTCCGTGCCGCGCAGATACTCTTCCATCGAGTATTCGATTCCGCTCTTGCCGACCATGTCGTTCATACCGTAGCCCTTTTCTTTGAGCTCGGCGTATTCCTCGGCGTTTATCTTGCCGACGGTGCCTATAATATGTGCGGCGAGGGTGCCGTCGACAATGTGTCTGTAGGGCACTACCTCAACGTCAACGCCCTTGAAGGTCGCACTGTTCTCTTTAACTTTTGCGACGAGCACATCGCTGACATCCTCGGCGAAAGTATAAGAGTTGCTGACTCCGAAGCCGTTCAGGAGCATCTGATAGCGAACCGCCGCGATTTTTAAGCCGTCTTTGAGCGAATAGCTCGGGTCGATCTCAAACATCTCGACCATCGTGTCGTAGCAGTTCTGCGCCGTGGCGTAGGAGTTGAGGTTCAAGTAGTCCTTGCCTTTCATAACCTCGATTTCTTTTTCGCTGTCGGCTTTATAGACGAGTCCGCCCGAAGCGTCAATGACTATCGGCAGGTCGTTCTCCCACTCGGTGTTGTTCGCTTCAAAAAGCCTGATGAGTGAGATTATTATAGAATTCCTCTCGGCGTTCTCTTTCTTCGACGGAAAATATGAATAGTTGAAAACTATGGAGTAGCCCTGGCGGTTCTCGACTATGGGTTTGCCGTTGCGGTCGACTATTTCGCCGCGCGCCGCATGAATGGTGACGGTAGTCTGCTTCGCGGTGTTGACGGCGCTCGCATATTCCTCGCCGTCAACGAGCTGAACTTTGATGAGCACGCCGACAAAGACAAGTATGAACGCGAGCAGTATGCAAGGCAGGGCAATGCGCCTTATCGCAAGTCTCTTTGAATCCATCGGGCTTTCTCCTTTCTTTTATCTTTTTACTTCGCTGGGCAGCCGTCTGCTGATGCCTCTTGTTATCAAAAACCAGAGCGGCGTGAATATCACCGTGTAGAGCACGCTCGGCAGGCAGAAGGTGAGCAGCAGCCTGCCGCCGTGGACTCCCGCCGCGGCGACGAACACTATCCAGTAGACGAATGTATGCACAAGCAGCGCCAGCGCGGAGAAAATCAGCGCGGTGACGATGTTGTTTCTTATCATGTTGTTGACGAGCATTCCGCACACGAGACCGACTACAGTCAGCAAAATGGCGTTTATGCCCTGGGTGCCGCCGGTCACGTCGAGCACTACGCCAGCGAGCAGTCCGAGGAGCATGCCCGCAGTCTCGCGCTCAAACATCGCGATGCAGACCACCATGACCGTCACTGCGAGCTGATGCGCGCCGAACGGCTCGGGCAGAAGTCCCGGCGTATTCTGGATAACGGCGCAAAATACCAGCAGCACTGCGAAAATCACGCGGCGGATTATAAGTCTTTTCTTTTCGGCTGTGAGACCCATAGACAAGTCCCTTTCGATAAATTTGTTACTCTGTGACGCTCGAACCCTGACCCTCGAACTCGGTGATTATAAAAACATCTGTTATCGAAGCTATGTCCGCGCCGGGCTTGATTATCGCGGTCGCGGAGATGTCCGTGTCGGAGTCCTCGACCTTTGTGACCGTGCCTATAATGAGATCGCGCGGATAGATGCCGCCGACTCCCGATGTGCAGACGATTCCGCCGGGGGAGACCGCCGTTGAGCTCGAAAGACTGGGCATGGTGCAGAGTCCGTTCTTGGCGTATGCCGCAGTCGTTGTGACAAAGCCGAGGTCGCGCGTGCGGATCTCATATGCGCTGGTGTTGACGCTCGGGTTGAGTATAGTTTTTATCGTGCACTGCGTGAGGGTCACGGATGTGACGACGCCGACGAGATATTTGCCGTAGATAACGGGGTCGTTGACGGCGATTCCGTCATTGCTGCCGCGGTTCAAAACAAAAGCGGAGAGCGGGTTCGCCGCATCTCTGCCGACCACCGACGCCTCGCAGAATTTGTAGTCCTTGTGGCTCTCTTTGAGCTCGAGGAATTCTTTGTAGAGCGCGTTCTGGCTCTTCATCTGCTCGTAGTCAACGAGCTGGCTTTGAAGATCCTCGATTTCTTTGTTCAGCTCATCTACCTGCTTCGAGAGCGTGGCGGAGGACTTGAAGTTTATCGAGAAAGCCGAAAACTTCTGCGCCAAGAACGACGACGCGCGCTGAAGCGGCGAAAACACCGTGCTTATCACGGAATTTGCGGGCGAAGAGCCCGAATGCATCGCCGCTGCCGCCGCAACGCCGATAATCAGCACGACGAGCACGCCGACAAATATTTTGAATGTTCTGGATTTGTAAAACTTCAATTGAGTCTCTCCTTTGCTTGGAAGAAGTAAGTCTATACAACGCAAAAAATCCCGCGGGTTTGCAAAAAGTATGCAGAAAGGCAGAAAAACCGTTGTGCCGCATAGTTTTTGTAAGCCTGCGAGAACGCGGGCCGTCTGCGGAAAGCAGAGCGACCCGCGAAAAGGCGTTTATTTATCGAGCGGATGCTCGAGGCAGATGCCTGTTCCGTCAACGACGCAGTCAAGCGGACTCTCCGCGACGAGAACGGGGATGCGGGTCTCGGCGGCAATGAGCTTGTCGAGACCTCTGAGCAGAGCGCCGCCGCCGGTGAGCATGATGCCGTGGTCGATAATGTCCGCAGCGAGCTCGGGGGGAGTCTTCTCAAGGGTAGCCTTGATGACATCGAGGATCTGATTGACGGAGTCGGACAGAGCCTCTCTGATCTCCTCCGCGGAGATCTCGATGTTCTTCGGCAGACCGTCCATGAGGTTGCGGCCCTTGATGTTCATCGCGCCTTCGCCCTCGTAGGGATAGGCGGAGCCGATCTTTATCTTGATATCCTCAGCGGTTCTCTCGCCGATAAGCAGGTTGTATTTTTTCTTGATGTAGTTGATGATGGACTCATCAAAATTGTCGCCCGCGACTCTTGCGGAGTTCGAGGTAACAACGTCACCCAGGGAGATAACGGCAACTTCGCTCGTGCCGCCGCCGATGTCGACGACCATGCTTCCGGTGGGCTCGGAGACGGGGAGACCCGCACCGATAGCGGCAGCCATGGGCTCCTCAATGAGGCTGACGTATTTTGCGCCTGCGCTTCTCGCGGCGTCATTGACAGCGTTTCTCTCAACGCCGGTAACGCCCGAGGGGATGCAGATCATAACGCGGACTCTCGCGAGCGGGGAGTTCTTCGTGACCTTCTTTATGAAAGCCTTGAGCATATCCGCGGTGATGTCGAAGTCGGCGATAACGCCGTCCTTGAGGGGACGGACTGCGGTTATGGAGCCGGGAGTTCTGCCGATCATCTCCTTGGCTTCTGTGCCGACGGCAACGACTCTGGGCGGATTGTACTTCTGATCGACCGCAACGACGGAGGGCTCTCTTATAACGATGCCCTTGCCTTTTACGAATACGAGGGTGTTCGCGGTACCCAAATCGATACCGATATCAAGTGAAAATAACATACTGTTCTCCTTTCAACAGTCAGAATACTTTTTATCGTCTGTTATCTGAACGAAATAGAATTGACAATTGATTCAAAATCCCCGGTGTTTGCGCCGGCTTTTGAAGTTTTGTAGGTGCAGGCATAGGTCACGCCGTTTTTCTCGAACAGGGCGGAGACTATAAACGCCTCTTTGCCGTTCGCGGAGACCTTGATCTCCGTAAACTTTGCGTCCTGACCGCAGAGGGTCTTCGTTTCGCTGTTGACTTCGGGATTGAAGCCCTGCTCCTTGAGCGAAGAGATGACCTCGCCGATATCGGCGGACTTGTCATCGACGCTCTTTTCGGTGTCATAAATTATGTCGATGGTCTCGTTGCCTTTTGTGAGGGTTATCGCGGTGCCGACCGCCGACATATCGTATCCGGAGGGCTGGGTGAATGTGAAATATCTGCAATAGGCGTTCTTGCCTGAGACGAGAAGATAATCGAGCGCGATGGCGTTTGTTGCCTGCTCGCCGTTTTCATCCTTCTTTGCATTGCCCTTTTCGTCTGTGTCGACAATGACAATATTGCCTGCCTCGTCATAGACGGGCTTGCCGTTTTCGTCGGTCACGAGCACGCGGTCGTTGCCGCTGCTGTCCTTGACTTTGAGTCCTTTTGCTTTTGAGCAGCCGGTGAAAAGACAGACTGCCGCGAGCATACAGATGAGCAGAGCCGAGATGATTTTCTTCATTCTTTAAGACCTCCCCTTCGTCCTTATCGTCCGAAAATTATTGCCTGTTTCAGTATAACACAGGGTATTGCACTTTTTCAAGTGCGGAATCGAAGATATGATTGACACAAAAAGGCGGTTTGAACCGTTTATCAGCCGTTGAGAGCCTCAAAATTCTCCTTGTTGCTCTTGTAGAGGTTCTTAAAGACTGCGAAGTTCTTGTCATATATGGGCTTGAGCGAGGGGTTCGGGATGAACGTCTTCTTCGCCGGGACGAGCTTCTTCGCCTCTTCGATGCTGCCTATCATGCCCAGACCGACTGCGGATATAACCGCCGCGCCGACTGCGCCGACGTTCTGCGGGCTTGCAACGACCTCGACCGTTCTGCCCGTGCAGTCCGCGAGTATCTGGCAGGTGACGTCGGAGAGAGCGCCGCCGCCGACAAAGCGGAGAACATCGGAGGTCTTGGTCTTTTTGTCCTCGGTCTCAAGGAACCAGCGCAGGTGCATGCAGGTGCCCTCAACAACGGCGCGGATGAGCTCGGTCTTGCCGGTCTCAAGGCTGATGTTGAAGAACATTCCGCGGGCGTTCGGATCCTCGAACGGGCAGCGGTTGCCGTGCAGCCACGGGGTGAAGATAACTCCGCCGCAGCCTGCGGGGATCTTGCTTATAACATGCGACATGTAGTCGTAAAGGCTCGTGAATATGGACTCCTTCGAGGAGGCGACATCGGTCTTCTCGAGGAAGATGTCGATCTCATCGAGGGCAAGGTGATCCTTGACCCACTCGAGGCACTTGCCGGCGGTCTCAAGCTCTGCGAAGTAGTTGAGTCTGCCGTTTTGCGCGCCGATTATCGCGGCGATCATCGCGCTCGTGTCGACTATATTCTTGTCAACAACGGTGGATACCCAGCCGGAGGTGCCGCAGTAGATGTGCGTGTCGCCCATGCCGACCGCGCCTGCGCCGACGCCGATGAGCGAAGCGTCTCCGCCGCCGCCGAATACGGGCGTGCCCTCGCATAGTCCGAGATCGTCCGCAGCCTTTTCGGTAAGACCGCCGACGAGAGCGGTGGAGTCGATTATCTCAGCCATATGCTCGGGCTTGACGTTGAACATCTTGAGCATCTCGGGGCTCCAGCCCTCCTTGCCCTTGCGGACGTCGTAGAGCAGAGTGCCGAAAGCCGAGTCGCGCGTCATGACGAACTTGTCGGTCATGCGGCAGATTATGTATTCTTTGACGTCGAGCCACTTGTAGGTTCTCGCGAAGTTGTCGGGCTCGTTCTCCTCGACCCATTTATATTTGTATACGGGATCCTTGACGCTCGCGGACACGGCGCCGGTTATCTGCAGAGACTTGAGAAGCTTCGGAATATAAGCTCCCGCGATCTGCGGACCGTAAGCCATGAGTTCTTTTATCTGCTTCTTTGCGCGCTGATCCATGTAGCTCATCGCCTTGCGCACGGGCTGGCCGTCCTTGTCGACGAGCACGAGACCCTGCATCTGGGAGCAGAAGGATATACCGGCTATCTCCGAAGTGCTCACGCTCGTTGAATTCATGAGTCTCTTCGTGGTGTTGCATATCGCGCTCCACCACTCGTCGGGATCCTGCTCTGCGCCGCCGTCCGGATAAACGGTCAGCGAATAGCCTTCCATCTCCGCAGCGATCAGCTTTATTTCATCTTCAACTTCAAACAGACAGGTTTTGACGCCCGTCGTGCCGATGTCGTATGATAAGACGTATGTTCTGTCGCTCATTACAAATTTTTCTCCCTTCGCGGCTTTTCATAAACAAAGCCCCAATCTATCCATTCAATTATATAGCAAAAAATTGATGATTACAATGTAATAGCAAAAAAATTTTAAAAAACCGCGAAGCGGCACACGCCGCAGAAAATATTTATCCGCGCCCCCAAAGAAAAGAAAAATTTTCCGAAGCCGGCAAAAAACTGTCAAAAAAAGCGCCGCGGGCAGACCGAAAACCGCCGCAATGCATAGCGTACCCGCCGGGCAGCGGAGAAAAATAAAAAAATTTTGAAATAACAGTTGATTTTTGCGGTGCGTTGTGCTAATATACTATGGCAATCAGATGCGCTGCTAGCTCAGTTGGATAGAGTGTTTGGCTACGAACCAAAAGGTCAGGGGTTCGAATCCCTTGCAGCGCGCCAAGAACGGAAGCAATACCGCAAGTGTTGCTTCTGTTCTTTTTTTATTTTCAAGGGATTCGAACCCTGAGAGGGTGAGCGGCGTTAAGAAAACAGTCCGGTGGACTGTTTTTAGCCGCGAAGTGTGAGGCGGGTACTGCTGTGCAGCAGCGGTCGCCGAGCACGCAAGGCGGCGCAGCCGACTGTATCCCTTGCAGCGCGCCAAGTTAAAAGCCTTGATAACTCTAAGCTTTTGGAGTTTGAAGGGCTTTTTTCTTTTTAGTTTTCGGTAGTATTTCTAACATTTATCCTGCAAACAGCTTTAAGTACCCATTTTTATATAACCTGTTGACATTTGTTTTTGAGTTTGCTATTATATACATACCGAAAGTATGTAAGGAGCGAATATGAGCAGAAATAAATATCCGGAGGAAACGGTAAATCTTATCCTCGATGTGTCCCAGCGTTTATTTATAGAAAAGGGGTACGACAACACAACGATTCAGGATATCATCGATGAACTGGGCGGACTCACAAAGGGCGCGATATATCACCATTTCAGTTCAAAGCAGGATATCCTTGATGCGGTCATAGAACGGCTTTTTGCAAAAAATACGCTGTCTGCGAGTTGGCGTAAAATTCAATCCGATACCGATATTACGGGCGGAGAGAAGCTCAAGCGTATGCTTGCTGCGGCTCTGACGGATGAGCAGGAACAGCAGTTCAGAAAATTGGGAGTGCATTTGCAGAATATGCCGCAGATGCTCAGCGACCTTGTTCTGCGCTCCGTAAACGATATAGCACCTAATGCCTTTGAACCGGTTATCGAAGAGGGCGTTAGGGACGGATCTCTGTCGGTCATGTTCCCAAAGCAGGCTGCCGAGGCGGTTTCGCTTATCGCGAATATTTGGATAAACCCGCTTGTTTTTCCTGTTGACAACGAAGAGCTGAAAGCAAAGTTTGAGTTTATTTGCGGTATAACAAAGTCTATCGGGCTTGACATTTCCGACATCTATCCGCTGCTCGACAAAATGAACAGCGATATCAATCTTTAAATATTCGGGAGGGTTTTACCCCTCCCATATTATTAATATTAAACATACCAAAAGTATGTAAGGAGGTAAACCATGTCAACAACTTACACGAAAAGAGAAAAGTTCCGGTATCTTCTGGGTCTTTCCGGTCAGAACATCATATACGGAACAGTCACATCCGTGCTCGCATATTATCTTCAGTTCACGATTCTGATTCCTGCCGTATGGGTCGGTCTGATATTAAGTGTTGCGAGAATATTTGACGCCGTCAAAGACCCGTTTATCGGAGCGATGATAAGCAGAGGAAAACATAAACTAAAGGACTATCTTATCGCAGTGCCGATCCCCACAGCAATACTGACGATTCTCTGTTTCAGTAACGGAATTTATTCCGCGGAAAACAGTATGCCTAAAAATATTTTAATAGTGTTATCTGCGTTTGTGTTTTACATAATATGGGAAGTTGTGTTTACAATCGGCGATATTCCGATAACCGGGTATCCTTCAGTGCTCACAAGTGATGAGGGCGACAGAACAAAGTTGCTTTCGCTACGTCCGATAGGTGGAATGGCGAGCGGTATAAGCACGCTTGCCGTTCAGCCGATTGCTTTTGCGTTGTCGGCAGTTTTCGGCGGAAGTGCAGTGGATGAGCGAAATGCTTTTCTTATAACGGTTGCCGCGTTTTCAATCATCGGCGGGGCGCTTTTTCAGTTTACCGCAATCGGTTCGGTGGAAAGGGTTTCTGCCGAGCGCAGCGAAAATTCGGGTCAGCTCAGATATTTTATTACAAATCCGTTGCTCAGAAAAATCAGTATATCGGGATTTTTGGGCAGTCTGAAAGCCATGACCGGTGTTATCCTCACTCCGCTGGTAACCTATTATTTTGCAAGCAAAAATCCGCAGATGTCGCTGATTTATACGGCACTTTTCGGAGTGGGAAGTATTGTGGGACTGGTAATCTCGGCGGCAGCAGTCCCTAGTTTATCTAAAAAATACGGAACAAAAAGGCTCTTTGCCGCCGTCAATCTGATAAACGTTTTTCCGAATCTTTTGCTATTTGCGCTGTATGTTAAATATCCTCAAAATATGACGAACATTCCGCAAACGGTTGCAATGTTCGTACTTACACTTATAATCGGAAGCTGTGTAAGCATTTCTTCGACCGTTCAGACGCTGATAATCTCACAAGCCGTTGACCTTGAAGAAAAAATATCAGGTAACAGACCGGACGCGCTGTTTTTCTCCGCGCATACATTCATTGTCAAGATTGGTACCGGTTTATCGTCGCTCGCGGCGAGCATAGGCTATGCCGTCGTCAAATTTTCATCCTCTGAAACGGCGGCGCTTAACGATTTTATTGCAAACGGCGGAATCCCGAGGCTCGACGGCAGATATTCAAATCTGATGACGCTTCTGTTCATGCTGTATACTCTGCCCGTTGCGCTGAGTTCGCTTCTGTCTGCAATTCCGTTTATTCGCAGGGGAGCGGGACTGAAAAAATAAAAAGCTTTGCGAAGCCATAAAAAATTCCGCCCGGTTTTCCGGACGGAACTTTTTATTTTTATCTTATTTATACAGCGGGCCGTAGGCGGCGCAGGCTCTATAGTCTGCACTCTCGAGATCCTTCGTGCCGAACGCAGACCATGCGTGCGGACGGTAGATGTCCTCGTCGGCGACGTTGTGCATCGCAACGGGGATTCTGAGCATGCTCGCGAGCGTGATGAGGTCTTTGCCGATGTGACCGTAGCTGATAGCGCCGTGGTTTGCGCCCCAGTTCGCCATGACGGAGTAGACATCCTTGAACGCGCCCTTGCCGGTGAGTCTCGGAGCGAACCATGTGGTCGGCCAGGTCGGGTCGGTGCGCATGTCGAGCTTGTTGTGGATCTCATCGGGCAGGGTGGCGGTGTAGCCCTCGGCTATCTGAAGCACCGGGCCGAGACCCTTGATGATGTTGACTCTTATCATTGTCATGGGCATGACAGCCTGAGTCTTGAAGTGCGAGGAGTATCCGCCGCCTCTGAAATATCCGAGGTCTGCGGGGCACCAGTCGGTAGCCTTGAGCATAGCGTCGATATCCTCATCGGTGACGTTCCACCACTCCTTCATGACCGCGTTGCCGTCCTTGTCCTTGCAGACGCCGGTGGCGTCAAGCGCGGCGGCGCCGGAGTTGATGAGATGGATGAAGCCGTCCTTTGCAACGCCCTCGGGGCGCATGCCGCAGACTCTTTCAACAGCGTCGGGGCTCCAGTATGTACGAACATCGGCGAACAGGCTCGCTCTGCCGGTGACGAGTTTGCCCAGGAGCATCGACAGACCGTTGAGACCGTCGTTCTCGGTAGCGAAAGTGAGCGGCTCTTTTTTACCGTTCCAGTCGAAGGTGGTGTTGAGCATAGCCTCGGTGAAGTCGCCGTTGGGCATGAAATCGGTCCACTGGCGCTGACCCTGGAAGCCGCCGAGAATGGCGTTGCGGCCGAGAGCCTCTTCGTGCCAGCCGTCCTTGGGACCGGAGTGTTCAGCCTCTGCGCCGACGGGGCGGACATCGTTGAGCTTATCGTTGCCGAGCATGATGTCGCGGCAGATAAGGGTCATCTTGACGACGAACTCCCACTCCTTCTCCTTCTGCTCGGGGGTGTGTCTGATATTTTCGGGGTTCTTGTCGAAGCCCTCGGGGCAGTTTTCTTTGACCCACTTGAGCGCGCGCTCATATTCCTCGTGGTCATAGATGCCGAGCTCGACGCGGCGGGTAACTTCGACCATGTCGACCCACTCGGCGCGGATGCCGAGATACTCCTGCCAGAAATCGGCGTCGCAGAACGAGCCTGCGATACCCATTGCGACAGCGCCTATGCCGACATAAGACTTGCCTCTGAGCTGACCGACAGCCGCGGCGCAGCGTGCGAAGCGGAGAATCTTCTCGGCAACGTCATCGGGGATGGAGTTGTCGGTGACATCCTGAACATCCTTGCCGTAGATGGAGAATGCGGGCAGACCTCTCTGTGCATGAGCCGCCATGACCGCCGCGAGATAGACCGCGCCGGGGCGCTCGGTGCCGTTGAAGCCCCAGACTGCCTTGACGGTCAGGGGATCGAGATCCATCGTCTCGCTGCCGTAGCACCAGCAAGGGGTGACGGAGAGGGTCGCGCAGACGTTCTGAGTCGAGAAGAAGTCGGCGCACTTTGCCGCTTCTGCTGCTCCGCCTATCGTGCAGGGGGAGATGATGCACTCAAAGGGAGTGCCGTCCGAATAGAACACATTTTCTTCGATGAGCTTCTTGGCAGCGAGCGCCATGTTCATCGTCTTTTCCTCAAGACTCTCTCTGACTCCGCCCCAGCGGCCGTCAATGATGGGTCTGATTCCAAGCTTTGCTTTTGCCATTTTTCAGTCATCCTTTCGATGTTATTTAAGTATTTTCAAAAAGCTCTCATATGCGCCCGCCCATTTGTCGGTGTCGCACGGAGCATATTCGCGTAATGCTTCGCTGCGCGAGATTATCTCCCTCGCCTTTTTGATATCCGGAATGTCGCCGGAGCTCAGGAGCTGAACGGCGATGTTGCCGAGCACGGTCGCCTCTATCGGCCCCGCCTTCACGGGGACATTGCAGGCGTTTGCGGTCATTTGGCAGAGCAGGGTATCTTTCGTGCCGCCGCCGATAACATGTATATCAGGATAGTCCCTGCCGGTACATTCTTTTATCATCGAGAACGTGCTGCGGTATTTCATTGCAAGGCTCTCGTAGATGCAGCGCATTATCTCGCCGACTGTCTGCGGGACATACTGACCCGTTTTGCGGCAGAATTCGCGCACGCGGCCGGGTATATCTCCGGGCGGCGTGAACTCGGGGGAGTCGGGGTCGATGAAGCACTTGAACGGCTCCGCCGAGAGCGCCATGCGCTCGAGATCGGCGTAGCTGTAGTCCTCGCCCTCGCGCTTCCACTGCCTGCGGCTCTCCTGAATGAGCCACAGTCCGATTATATTCTTGAGCAGCCCGGTCATGCCGCCGTAGCCGCCCTCGTTGGTGATGTTTATCGAGAGCGAGGTATTATTAACAATAGGCTCGGGTATTTCCGTGCCGAAGAGCGACCATGTGCCGCTGCTCAAAAACGCGAAGCTGTCGAGCTGAGAGGGGACGGCGGTTATCGCCGACTGCGTGTCGTGTCCGCATACGCTGACAACTTTAACGGGGTCGAGCCCCAGCTCTTCGCATATCTCCGCGCTGAGCATTCCGTTTTCGGTACCCGACGGCACAATGGGCGTGAGGATTCCCGACGGGATGCCGAGGCGGTCGAGAATGTCGTATGCCCAGTCTTTTGTCTTTATGTCAACCATCTGCGAGGTGGTCGCTATTGAATATTCTGTCTGCTTTCTGCCCGTGAGCATATAGGCGAATAAATCGGGCATGAACAGCATTTTATCCGCCCTGTCGAGAATGTGCGGGCGGTATTTTTTGAGCGCGCAGAGCTGGAAGAGCGTGTTGAGCTCCATGAACTGAATACCCGTGCGGGAATAGAGCTCCTCGCGTGGAACTGTTTTAAACACTTCTTCAATCATTCCCGCCGTGCGTGCGTCGCGGTAGTGGATAGGATTTTCGAGCAGGCAGCCGAACTCATCGAGCAGCCCGAAGTCAACGCCCCAGGTGTCGATGCCGATGCTGTCGAATCCGCCGGCGAGCTTCGCCTTTGTCAGTCCCTGCTTTATCTCAAAAAACAGGCGCAGAACATCCCAGTAGAGCGTGCCGTTCACGCTCACGGGGTCGTTCGAGAAGCGGTGGACTTCTTCGAGGCGGATATTCTCCCCGTCAAAATGCCCGATTATCGCGCGTCCGCTCGACGCGCCGAAGTCGAACGCCAAAACTCTCTTTTCCATTGATGCAGAGTCCTCCGAGTTATTTTACAACGCCCTTTTTGAGGATGATGTTTGCGTATACGGCGGTCTCGCCCGTCGCGATGACGGCGTATGCCTTTCTCGCTCTGTCATAGAAAGCGAAGCGCTCCATGAGCTCGAAGTTCTTGTCGCCCTCGTTCGCTTTAACTATCTCTTCGTATTTGTCCCAGACTGCCGGGCGATCTCCGTCACCGTTGTTGTCCATGAGTGCAACAGGAGCGTCAACATAGGTGTCGAGGGGCATGAGCTTCAGAACTGCGTCAAGAACCTCGGGAACTCCGTGACCGTCGAGGCGCACAAGGCGCTGAGCTATACTCGCCGCGGGGAAGTTGCCGTCGCCGATAACTATCTCGTCGCTGTGACCCATTTCCATGAGGATCTTGAGAAGCTCGGGGGATATGATAGGTGAAATATTTTTAAGCATTTTTATATCCGTCCTTTCGGAAAAATCAGTCAATTGAATACATGCTGTAGAGCTCGCTGTATACGCCGCCTTTTGCCATGAGCTCGCGGTGGCTGCCCTGCTCGGCGATGCCGTCTTCTGTCAGCACGACTATCTCCGCCGCGTTTCTGATTGTCGTGAGCCTGTGGGCAATAGTTATGACCGTGCGTCCCTTTGCAAGCTCTTCTAGCGACTGCTGAACAAGGCGTTCGCTCTCGTTGTCGAGCGCGCTCGTCGCCTCGTCGAGAATGACTATCGGCGGGTTCTTCAAAAACAGGCGCGCAATTGAAATGCGCTGCTTCTGCCCGCCGGAGAGCTTGACTCCGCGCTCGCCGACATATGTGTCGTAGCCCTCTGGCAGCTCTTCTATAAATTCGTGTGCCCCGGCGCGCTTCGCCGCGGCTATTATATCTTCTTTTTCAGCTCCCGGGCATCCGTAGGCTATGTTATCCCTGACCGTGCCGGAGAACATATAGACATCCTGCTGAACCGTGCCTATATTCGAGCGCAGCGAAGCTAAAGTTATGTCGCGGATATCTTTTCCATCGAGCAGTATGCTGCCCGAATCCACATCGTAGAAGCGGGGGATAAGATTGCAAAGCGTAGTCTTGCCGCCGCCGGACGGACCGACGAGGGCAACATTCTCGCCCGGAGCTATATGCAGGGAGAAATCGGAAAGAATTTTCTTGTCCGTGCCCTTGTATGAAAATGTAACGTTTTTGAATTCGATATCGCCCTTGACGTCGCTTATGGGCTTTGCATCCGGGCTGTCTTTTATGTCGCTGACTTCGTCCATTATTTCAGTGAAGCGCTCGATGCCCGTCATGCCGCGGTTGAACTGCTCGCTGAATTCGACCATTGTGCGTATCGCCGCGAGCAGGGTGCTGACCATGAGCAGGCTCGCCGAGAAGTCGCCGACGGTAGTTTTGCCTTTCATCATGAACACTGCGCCCACGCCGACTATTGCTATATACATCAGTCCGTCGCAGAGTCTTACGGTGCAGTGGAAGCTCGCCATGTATCTGTAGCCGTTTTTCTTCGATTTGAAGAAGCGGCGCGAGCCCTCGTTGAACTTTTCGCGCTCAATGTCCTCGTTGGCAAAGCTCTTGACAACTCTTATGCCGAGCAGCGAATCCTCCGTCCGCGCGTTTATCTCGCCTATCTCGCGCCTTTGCTGTTTGAATGCGGCGCGCATCTTGCGGCGGCTGTGCGAAGTCAGAATCATCATAAGAGGCATGAGCGAAAAGACTATTATCGCAAGCCATATGTTCATCGACGCGAACATAATGAAGCCCGCGATTATTTTTATCACGGTCATCAGGACGTTCTCCGGACCGTGATGGGCGAGCTCGGTTATGTCAAACAGGTCGTTTGTTATTCTCGACATGAGCTGGCCTATCTTCGTGTCGTCGTAGAAAGAGTAGGACATATCCTGAAGATGCGAGAACAGGTCGTTTCGCATATCCGTCTCTATCCTTGCGCCCATTATGTGACCGCCCGACGCCGTGTAGTAGCTCGCGGCGGTGTCGATAATGCGCAGCAGGATATAGAAGCCGACTATTTTTATTATCAGCTCCGCCGTCAGGTCGTGGATATCGTGCGCCGCGCGGTCGGTTATCTGCCGCACTATCAGCGGCAGGGCGATCTCGCATACGGTGGTCAGCGCGGAGCAGAACATATCGAGGGCGAACAATCCCGAATATTTTTTATAGTAAGGCAGGAACCTTTTGAGCATCCTTCGGTTGCGGCTGGAGTAGTCCCCGGACAAACAAACACCCCTAATCAAGCAGTTATATATCAAAATTATACAACATTTATTTCCCTTTGAAAAGGGTCGGCGGAGAGAAAAAATATTTTCTTGCCTGTGACAGTTTTTGTCCTTGAAAAAAGACGAGTATTTTTGTATACTATTGGTATATAAATACATTTTTTGGAAAGGGAGGTCTCTTTATGCGTATTCTCATATGCGACGATGAGCCTGCAATTGTCAGGCAGATATCAGAAATAATCGCAGACGCTTATCCCGACATTGAGCTCGTCGGCGTACACAGTTCAGCGGAACTGTCCGAAAAGCTTGCGCCAGAGGATGCAAACAGAAATTTTGACCTCGCCTTTCTTGATATTGCCGTCAGGGATGAGAGCGGCGTGGATATCGCCGAGTTTGTCGGCGCGCTGTGCCCGGGAGTCAAGATCGTCTTTGTCTCCGGGAACCAGGATCTTGTCTCCAAGGCGTTTGTGGCGGTTGATGACTGCGGATATATCTATAAGCCCGTCGATCCCAAACTGCTTCTCGGCTATATCGAGCGCGAACGCGCCGGAGCGCACAAGAGGCAGAACCGTGAATATTTTGAATATACCCGCCGCGGCAGCAGCCGAAAAATAGGGAGCGACAGTATACTTTTCATCGTCAGCGAGCGCAATTATCTGGAGATACATACGGTTGACGGGGACAGCGTCACCGTACCGGGAAAGCTTGACGAGGCGGAGCAGCAGCTCAAATCGGGCTTTGTACGCTGCCACAAAAGCTATCTTGTCAACCTCAAGTATATTGCAAAGTATACGGCAACGCAGTTTGTTATGATGAACGGAGAGATAATTCCGATAAGCCGCTCCAAGAAAAAAGATGCGGCAGACAGATATGTGCTTTTCAAGGGAGCTTTGGTCAAATGACATTTTTTGATATATTCTGGTATGTGTTCAATTTTCTTTCGATAGCGCTCGTGGTGGTGTTTTTGTGCATGAACCTCACCCCGCGCTTCAACCGCTATGCAGTCTTTTTCTTGACTCTCATTCCGTTTTCGGCAATAGCGCTCGCCCAGCATTATTTCTACGATGTGCCGTCGGTGTTTTTCAAGATTCCGGCTTTTGCATATTATTTCATTTCGGCAATAGCCTATTTCAAAGATAAACTCAGAACCCGAATTTTTGTCTCTATAGTTCTGATGTCGTTTACATATCTCGTCTCGGCTCTGCTGATAACCGGGTGTATCGCCTGCGGGCTCAATCCCTATGACGATATAATGACCTATATAGTCTCCCTGCCGAATACGGTGGGGCTGATAGTGCTCTTCGGCGGGTTTACATATATAAGAATGAAGAAGCACAAAAATATGATTTTGCCGAGCGGGCAGATGGCGACATTTATTTTCTTTCCTCTGAGCCAGGTCATAGTCATGGCGGCGGCGATGATGATAATTTCATATTACGGCTGGTTCAGGGACAAGAACACCGGACTGCCGTTTCTCGAGGATCCGACCCGCGCTCCGATGATAATGCTCTGCGTCGCGGCGGTTCTCTGTATAATCTCCGACGCCGTTCTGCTCTATATCATGGTGCGCTCGTCGCAGAACGAGAAGCTGCGCGAGGAGCTGAGAATAAAGGACTACCAGAATGCGCTGAATCTTGAATACTACAAGAATGTCGAAAACAGCAGCAACGAGGTCAGAAAAATACGACACGATCTCGCGAATATAATCCAGACGGCATATGAAGTTGTACATGACGGAAACGAAGTCGACCGCGAATCCGCCGAGCGTATGCTCGACCAGCTCAGAACAGAAGTTTCGGATGTAAAAATAGAGAAATTCTGTCCCAATACACTTGTCAATGCGATTGCCTCAAATAAGGCGAATGAGTGCAGAAAAAACGATGTCGCCTATGATTTCGACCTCAATGTGCCGAAATTTATAAATATGGAAGAGGTCGATATCTGCAAAGCTTTTGTCAATATATTCGACAACGCGATAAACGCAGCGAAAGCACTCGAGGATAACAGATATATAAAGATAAAGAGCTTCGTTAACGAAAGTGATGAAATGTTATATATAAGCAGCGAGAACGCGGTCGCGCCCGACTATGAAGAGAAGAAAAAGAAGCGCACGGGTAACCACGGCTACGGGCTGAAAATACTCGAGGAGACCGCCGAAAAATATGGCGGACATGCGGCGGCGAGTGAAAACGGCGGCATATTCACCTGCGTTTTCGCGGCAAAAGCATAGCCACAGGGGGCACGGCTATATAAACGCTGCCGGAGTATTTCCCCAAGCGGAGGATGTTATAGACGAGACGGGGAAGGTTATATACGACACCTTAAAAAATGCTCCCGCACGTCGGTGCGGGAGCGAAGCGTAAAATATACAAACAAAGGAGCGACAGCATGGAACGCTATTCTGTTGTGTTCAGCAGCTCAACGGGCAACACCAAGCTTCTTGCCGATGCAATAGACGAGGCTCTGCCGAAAGAAAACCGCGATTATTTCGGCGAGATAACCCCGGAGGTGCCCGAATCTGAAATGCTCTATGTCGGATTTTGGACGGACAGGGGAAACGCGGATAAAACCGCGCTCGAGTTTTTGCAAAGGCTTAAAAACAAAAAGGTTTTCCTCTTCGGGACGGCGGGCTTCGGCGGCAGCGAGGGCTATTTCAAAAAAATACTCGCCAACGCAGAGAGCGCCCTTGACGGGAGCAACACCGTTGCGGGAGAGTTTATGTGCCAGGGAAAGATGCCGCAGACGGTGAGAGAGCGATATATGAGCATGAAGGCTCAGCCGAATCCCCCGGCGAACCTCGATATGCTTATCGAAAATTTTGACCGCGCCCTGTCGCATCCCGATGCAGGGGATCTGGAAAGACTGAAGAAAACGGTTTTAAAATGACGCTTTAAAAGCAGAAAGGACGACTCTATGAATAAGATCTACGAGCTTTCGTGGCTGTGGAAATCATTGGGAATTGCCCTTGCGGCGGCGGCCGTCGCCGTGGCGCTTGCCGCGCTGATATGCAGGGCTGCAAAGAAAAAGCTCGGCAAAAAAGCGGCCGTTATTATCGGCATAGCGGCATTTGCGACAGCCGCTATAATTGTCATACTGCTTTCAAACGACCCCATGCCGATTTAAAAAATCGGGTTATATTTCCTGCGTGTTCTCGTCGTTTTCGCTCTGCTCCTGCGGCAAAGCGGGACCGAATCTGTCCGCCTTAGGCAGGCTCCATCTGAAGTGGGCGGCGAGCAGGCGGACAACGAACACTATTGCCGCGCCCGCGATGACCGCCGCGGTGCTGTTGAAGCGCCAGATGATAACGCAGGCGACCGAGCCGGCTATCGACGCGCAGGCGTAGATGGGCTTTACGAATATGTACGGCTTCTCCCCGGCGAGAACATCACGCAGCACTCCGCCGCCGACTCCGGTTATGACTCCGACGAATACTACAAGAAACGCGCCGCGTCCGGTCGAGACGCTGTAAGCGGTCTGTATACCGACGACCGTGAACACTCCGAGCCCGAGCGAGTCGAGAATCAGCAGGACGAAGTCGTGGACGTGCTGATTACTCGTGAGCAGTCTGCGGACTGCCGGCAGAAAAGTTATTATCGCCGTGACCGTCGCGACTATCGCATATACCGGGTGGCCGAATGTACCGGGCGGCGTTATGCCGAGAATAAG
>OGON01000125.1_pt1 | contig 63996 bp, 52 predicted proteins | sample 1552671 | NCBI WGS metagenome assembly OGON01 (sample SAMEA2580136, study PRJEB22360) | human gut metagenome | biome: human gut; feature: human-associated habitat; material: faeces | place: Denmark | collected 2008/2010 | reverse complement strand
GCATTTAGCTTCCATAATAGTTTACTTTTTTTGGTAAACTTTTTTCAGGAGGACACACTTGGCGCACCCTATAAAGCGTTAAGTATCAGCGATTTAACTGTTTTCAGAGTAGAGCAAACCGCAACTCTGAAAATGATTAAAACACTAGTATTCAGAGAGTTACGCGTTGTGCCCGGAAAACAAACTATCCGCACGCCATCCCCCACCACGTCAGAGCAAGTTACATCTACCATATCCGACCGACATCCCCCACCATGTCAGAGCAAGTTACATCTACCATATCCGCCCGCCATCCCTCACCACATCAGAGCCAGCTACTTCCACCGCATCCGACCATCGCAACCACGCCCCTACAGCAGTCCTGCAATCTTCGGGATCAATGTAATGTCTGCGGGGAGCCAGGCTACGGAGTCGAGCTGGCCTGCAGTGAGCCAGCGGGCGGCCTCGTGCTCGAGAAGGTGCGGACTGCCGCCGGCGATCGTGCAGGCATAACATTTCATAGAGAGGTGGAAAGCCGGATAATCGTACTCGATCGTATCGATAAGGTCACCGACATTGACCTCAACCTCCAGCTCCTCACGGATCTCACGGCGGAGCGCTTCTTCCGGGCTCTCCCCCGCCTCAACCTTGCCGCCGGGAAACTCCCATCCGTCCTTGAATTCACCATATCCGCGCTGCGTCGCGAACACCTTGCCTTCCTTCATAATCACCGCAGCCACCACATTTATTGTCTTCATTGTCAATATTTTATAAAGTCATCACACATTCTCCGACTAGTCACACATTCTCCGACGTCAGATAATCGTACAGATTCTTCTCCACCGGAGTACAGAGTCCTCAGCATCACTAATCCGTGGTACATGAAGCGGTGGCACTAATTCCACCTAACGACATTTCCAAAACGCCAAAAGATTGTTTGAGATACACCGCTGTTCAGGAATTCCAAAGAACTGGGCATTAAACTTAACGAGTTGCTTACATATATATACCATGATACGTCATGAGGCACCACAACCAGCTTCAGCGAAAGACGAAACTCCAATTGACTAAAAACACTCAGCAGGCTAGATAACTTGCTAGACTTGAATTCATCATTACTTATCTGATTGACCTAACTCCATTAAACCTAAGGACTTCAAATATTCATAAGTTCCATTGTAGAACTCTGGAAGCCTAGTGCTATCTTCTGGAAAACCGCCAATTGTCTTGTTTCCGTTTCCTGTCGGAACACAGATAACCATTCCCATACGAGCCCTTGTAAGAAGTACTCGGTATGCATTGAGCATGTATTTTTGCCTTTCCTTACTGTTCTCAGTGACACCGGCTTCTTCTCTCCAAGCCGTCTTGCCATTGAAAGCATAATACCTCCATTGGTGAGACACAGAGTTCCCCTCACAACGCATGTCTGCATCCCACAGTACGCATGTGAAGTCAAGTTCTAAACCTTGTACTTGAATCTCAGTTGCTGCATCTTCCAGGTAATTTGAGGAACGGATGTCGTTTTTATCTTCTAAAAACCAATGTACGGCATTCTCATCACTCTGTTCCAAAATATCAACTGCAAGAGGCTTGAACCGTGCTGCTGTTTTTGTAACCAACACACCAGTTCGTTGGCTTCCTCTGACCTGTTCACGTAACCATTTACGAGCAGTCACCATGTCTCTAGTGAGCACAATAGGATACCTGTCTTTTATCTCCTTGTATATGTCCGCAGCATTTGGATTAAACGAAAGAAGAGAATGAACAAATGCTGAGAGCTTTTCTGCACGGAAAGATCTCAGGCTCACTCCGAGGTGAAGTGAATCGGAGTATGTGACCCTCTTGTTGTCTTTCAGTAGTTCATTGACTCTTCCTTCAGCATATTCTGGTTCGATGAGTTTGTTCGAGATGTAAACATTCCAATGCCGGAATCTTTCATTGAGCGCCGCAATCCACTCTGAAATACCAGCTTCTCCAGTGTTGATCTCTTGTCCTCCTCCAACAAGGCATATGATAGTTGCCCAGTCTTCTCTCTGATCTAATGACCAAATCAAAAAAGCGGCTTCTGAATATGGAAAATTTGGCACCTTAAGTTTGTTGCCGTATGTTCCACCTCGTTTGAGATAGTCCGCAAGCCTCTTATGGGTCCATGATCTCTGGGCTTCGTCGAAGATTGCAACATGCTCAACCTCTCCATATCCAGCTTTTTCCAGTTTCATTGCTTTCTCAGGATCAATCTCGAGAACGCCATTTTCCACAGGGTTCTTGATTTTGGCTAGCATATTGTCGCGATACCTGTGAATAATTTGGATAAACTTGCTTACCTCTCTACGGGAATCAGACAGATACTTTCGTTTGTTACAGGCACGACATTTCTTATAGTTGTCTAATGCAAGTGCCTCTGTAAGGACTGCAACTAGAGGACCGTTTCCAGAAAGATAAACGGCACCATCATCCTCCTTTGGTTTGTCTCCACCCTGATATGACTGTTTAACAGCCACATCCAAACCAACAAGAGTTTTTCCTGCACCAGGAACACCTGTTACAAAGCAAATACTCTTTTCCTTATTTTCTTTGCTTTGTTTGATTACATTGAGTATATAGGCTATTGTTGTGTCTGTTGAGACTTTGTCTGCTTCATGCCTAGTGATGTCCTCCACACTATGACTCTCGTATAATGTCCTTGCAGCCTCAATGATTGTCGGAGTAGGAGAATAGGGGCTAATTACCCAATTTGCTCCCAACGTTGTATCGGGTAATTTTGCATTGGCATGCTCGAGCACCTTAGTAATCAATTTCCCGAGTTCCTCTTTCCCTGCGACTAAAGGGTTATAGATTGAATCATCATATACTGACAGTTTGATTTCTGATGTACTTGATTTATATTCGGTCGGAACAAGGATTGGAACTATGGTTCTATTTTGACTTAAGAGATGAAAATTCTTTAGGTCTAATGCATAATCCAAAACTTGCTCAATGTCAGCTTGAAGCATGTCTTTTTGTCCCACCTTAAACTCGAGACAGAATATGATGCCGCGCAAGAGCACTACAACATCTATACGTTTCCCCAGACGCGGGATGTCGTATTCAAAGATAATCTGCCCCGGCTCATCCTTCCATGGCAGCAGCACATCTTGCAGGATATTTATTTCTCCCAGCCACGCTTCGTTAGTTGTGGTTAGGATTTCTCCATGATAGTTATATCCAATTTCTCCCAAAAGAGTTTTAGGCTCACCTCCAAGAAAGTCGAATATTGTTTTGTTGCATAAACAACGAGGCATTGTGAAATACTATATGAAATGTTTTCAGGTTTATCAAAACTCAGACTTGCAACCTCTTGCATGTCAGGTGTTGAAGATTCTTCTCGTTGGCAAAGATAATAAATTATGCTGAGCGGACAAGTATAACCTTCTCTCATTTGTCTTTTCCATCCAATTTTGTTTGCATTCGCATCTAGTATCTAGTAATAGAATAAGGTGTTTTTTGCTTATTTTTAGTGCCGTAAAACAATATTGACATGCGCACACTATACACATTGACATCAGACTTGCATAGCGAGGCGGCTTGCGAAGTCAAGGAAGAAAATTTCATACGGGATATTGAGGAAAGACTCGGAGAAAAATTCGACATCCGTATAGTTATGAATCCACGACATTGTTGATTAACTTTGTGAACTCGGATAAACAAGTTTTGGCAAAACAAGATAACAGGAAAGAATCATAGCATCGACAATATGTATTACGTAAGCAAAAGATTCGAGGTGTCCGGAGCGCATTATGTGACGACGGACGGGTTCGTCTCAAGGTATTATTCCTGGTCATCGGAGCGGAAAGGGCTGGCAGGGATGCCAAAGCAGTTGAAGAGCGTGGGCACGAACCAGTTTTTCATGCAGTAACGGACCATCACCGGTGTCATGACCTCATCGGAGCGGACATGAATGGCCTTACAGTCATTGTCGTCAATTCGTGCGGTCGCGGGATGGAAAACATGGTCTGCTCCGGCCAGTTCAAATCCATGAAGGTCAGTGGATATGGGCGAGAGACCCTGAGGACCGCAGCGGAATGTCACTGTCGCCGTGCCGTTCCCGAAGGCAAACGACTCCGCAACTGGAGTATCCACATCTGGGCCGGAGATGCCATAGTCCTTTGTCAGAGCGAGATATGCGAGCCTATGCGCGGGCGTGGCCTTGTCTGCTGCATGAATGCAGTTGGCTTCCCCGACATCAACGGTAGTTGCCATCCCGCTGTGCGGAATCTTCTCTAAAGTCTGAGCCTGTGCCCACATGAAATAGCCGGTCCGAGGGTCATCCTCGGTGCCTCCGTACTTGAACGGGGCTATCTGGGTGAAATAGAATGGCAGGGAATCATCGCCCCACTCATCGCGGAGCATCTTTACGAATGCCGGCTGGAGTCTTCTGTACTGCTCCGGACGGTTGCGGTTGTTGCATCCCTGATACCAGATGAAGCCCTTGACCGTGTATGGAGCCAACGGATGAAGCATGGCGTTGTAGAGACATGCCGGGACAAATCCCTTGAAATCTTTCGGCCAACGTCCGAGTTCGTATGCCCTCATGTCCATTTCTCCCGCGAACTCCTTGTCAAGCAGTTCCTTGCTCATCCATGCCTCTATGCAGCTGCCACCCCATGACACGTTGATGACGCCTACCGGCACACCGAGGACATCGTGGAGTTTGGACGCGAAGAAATATGCGAGCGCACTGGCCTCGGCTACGTCTTTCGGAGTGTTCTCCGTCCATGTCGCCGTGCACTTGTCTCTCACAGTGAGCGAGGTCTCCCTCTTTACGTAACAGTGCCGCACGGGGATTTCCGGCTTCGCATTCAGTATGGTTTCCGCAGAGCCCTTTACCGGCTGCCCGTTGAATCCCTTGATAGGCATCTCCACGTTGGATTGCCCAGCGCACAGCCAGACTTCGCCGATGAGGACGTTGTCGATGACTGTCCGCTCTCCATCGTCAAGAATGATTCTGTATGGGCCGCCGGCCTTGGGTGTCGAAATCCTCGTGAACCATTTCCCGTTCTCATCGGCATACGCCTCAAACTTTGACTTTGACCACGATGCTGAAATCTTCACTTTTTTTCCTGGAGTTGCCTCTCCCCATATCGCTGCTTTGCTCTGCTGCTGGAGCACCATATTGTCGGAGAAGACGGGCGTTGGGATAACCTTGGAGAAAGAAACGGTTGTACCGATGGCCATGGCGATGATTATGGACAAAAACTTCTGAATACTCATATTTACCTTCAGTGTTATTGAAATATTACCTGTTCGAGCGACTTATTCTCTTCCAATCTGAAGTCCCAAATTCCGCCGAGGGAAATGGCGGCGAGCAAAGTGAGAATGAAATTCATAAATTATTTATTATTATTGTATAGAAGCTTTTTACTTCAGAACAAACGACGCCTTGTTCCCAGTCGTAGAGTCCGGTCCTATGAAAACTTCAAATTCTCCCGGTTCACAGACATATTCCATATCCATATTCCAGAAAGACAAGGCATCGCGCTCGATTTCGAAACTCACGGTGCGGCTCTCTCCTGGTTCAAGTCTTATCTTCTCGAATCCCTTGAGTTCGCGCATAGGGCGTGACGAGGATGCGACGACATCGCGTATATACATCTGCACCACTTCCTTGCCGGCTTTTTTACCGGTGTTTGTCACGGCTACGCTCGCGACGACCTTGCCGTCGGACGCTATTTGAGAAGAAGACAGTTCCACTGGCCCATATTCAAACTTTGTGTAAGACAGTCCGTAGCCGAAAGGATAGACGGGATCGTTGCTGATGTCGAGATAGTTGGAACGGTATTTCCAGAACCAGTCCTCGGGATTTTTGGGTTTGTATGCCGGACGGCCGGTATTCTTCTGCGCATAGTAGAGCGGGATTTGGCCGACTGACTGCGGGAAGGTCATAGTGAGCTTTCCTGACGGGTTCACGTCACCGAAGAGCACGTCTGCGATGGAATATGCCGCCTCGGAACCTCCGAACCAGACATTCAAGATGGCTGGAACATTGCGGCTTTCCCAGTCTATGGCAAGGGCTCTACCATCGAAAAGCACGAGCACTACAGGCTTGCCAGTTGCTATAAGCGCCTTGAGCAGGTCTTTCTGTACGTCAGGAATCGTGATATCCGAGCGGCAGGAGCACTCGCCTGACATCTCGGCGGATTCCCCGAGAGCAGCCACGACGACATCCGCTCTGCGTGCGGTTGCGACGGCCTCGGCAATCATTTCCCTCTCGCTGCGGGAATCCCTGACGAGAGTCTTGCCGAACAGCGTGGAGTTCCTTTCGAGCCGCTCGTCCCTTGTCAGATTGGAACCCTTTGCGTATAGAATCCTGACATTGCCGCCGGCAACATCCTTCATTCCTTCAAGCAGGCTGGAATATTTGTCAAGTTCTGCGGCTCCGCACCATGTTCCAGGCATATTCCTGGCGGCGTCAGCGAGCGGCCCGATGAGGGCTATCGTTCCCTTCCTCTCAAGCGGAAGCAGGTTGTCCTCATTCTTGAGCAGCACATAAGACTCCGCCGATATTCGGCGTGCGGCTGCCTTGTGCTCTTCGCAGTACATCTTGCTCTCCACATCGTCCGGACGGCAGAACTTGTACGGGTCTCTGAATAGGCCGAGCCTGTACTTAGCCTCAAGCACCCGCCGGCATGCCCGGTCAACATCCTCCATCTTGAGCTCACCTGCTTCTACGGCGGACTTTGCCTGTGTGAAGAAAGTCTCTCCGACCATATCCATGTCGACCCCTGCCTTGAGGGCCTTGACAGCGACTTCGTGATAGTTTCCGACTCCGTGGTCAACGCATTCATTGATTGCAATGTAGTCCGTTACCACAAATCCGTCCCAACCCCATTGTTTGCGCAGAACATCGGTCATAAGCCAGCGGTTAACGGATGCGGGCACGTCATCGACGACATTGAATGAGGTCATGAAGCTTCCTGCTCCGGCATCGGCTGCGGCCTTGTAACCCACCATATACTCGTTGAACATCTTTTGTCGGCTCATATCCACCGTGTTGTAGTCCCGTCCCGCCTCGGCAGCTCCGTAGAGGGCGAAATGCTTCACGCAGGCCATAATCTGGTCCTCCTTTTCGAAACGGTGGCCGGGCCGTCCCTGATAGCCCCAAACCATAGCTTCGGCTATCCTGGCGTTAAGATAGGGATCTTCTCCGTTTCCTTCCGCAACCCGTCCCCAGCGCGGATCCCGCCCCAGGTCAACCATAGGGCTGAATGTCCAGTTCGTGCCGTCGGCGCTGGCCTCCACTGCTGCAATGTGGGCGGATTCCTCCACTGCTTCCATATCCCATGTGCAGGAGAGGCCGAGTGGAATAGGGAACACTGTCTGATAGCCGTGGATGACGTCCATTCCGAACAGCAGTGGTATTCCAAGACGACTCGAATCGACTGCAAGATGTTGAAGTTCATATATTTTCTTATATCCCCTCGCATTTAGTATCGCACCTGCCTCGCCTTTGATTATTCGCTCCGCGATGTTGAATGACGCTCCGGTTCCCGTGGTCATAGTCCCATGGTCGGGCATGTTCAGCTGTCCCACTTTTTCCTCAAAGGTCATCCTCTTCATGAGTGAGGATATAAAGCGATCCATTTCTCTGTCCTGCGGCGACTTGTCCGCACATGATGTCGCGGCCAGACATAGAGCCGCGGCAACGAATATTTTCAATGTATTCTTCATACGTATTCTATTTGAACTGAAGCCCTTCCTTTACTTCCGCCCTTTCAAAGCAGTTGCGGAACAGGCAGTTCTCGAGGTAATCCTCCATCGCTTTCCTTGCCTTCTCCACATCGATATTTCCCAAGGCAATCTGAATCTGAACCGGAGTGTCGCGCTGGGCCGACACGAAGGCGGAAATCTGCTGCCAGCCTTCCGGAGTGTCGAATCCGAGCAGCGACTCCCAATTGTCCATCTTCTTGAAAGGCCAGTAGGTGTAGCCGATTCCGGAAGACTTCATGTTTGATACAATCTGCGCCGTCATGTCCGTACCTCCATTCCAATGCCCGAATTCCCCTATGAAGATGGGAAGCTCGTATTTGTCGCGAAGTTCAGCGTCGCCCTTGACGACCGTGCTGCCGTAGCGGTGACGTGTCATCAGGATCTTTGAGTCGAAGGCAAGATTTGTAAGAGGCGTGAAATCGTCATAAAAGTTCGCTCCTCCTATGATAAGGATATGATTTTTATCGACTTCCCTGATTGCTGCAGCCGCCTTCTCGAAAGTGGGCTGGAGATATGGGTAGAGGCGTTCATATTCCTTTTTTATCGGTTCGTTGAGGAGTTCATATCCGAGTATTATCGGCTCATCGGCATAGCGGGTCGCGATTTTCTTCCAGATTCTGCAAAATTCCTCCATATTCTCCTCGCTCTCGAACAGCTTCGGATAGCCATCGCTGTCGTCGATGTGAGGGGCACCGCTTTGTCCTCCCGGAGCCACGTGCATGTCCAAAATAAGGTAGAGTCCGGCTTCCTTGCACCAGGACACCACCCTGTCAATGAACTCGAATCCCATTTCAGGGCTGTTGTCACAGAGATAGAAGGTGTCGTTGAACATCTTGTAGGTCAGAGGCATACGTACTGTATTCGCCCCGATGGAGTTGAGATAGAGAAAGTCGTCGAGAGTGAAGTAATTCTCCATGAAGCGCTTCCACCACGAGTTCATGTACTCGTCGCCTAACATCTGTCTGAAAGCTTTGTCTGTTTCAGTGACGGAGATGTTCTTCAGACCGAACATATATGACTCCGGTGTAAGCCAGTGGTTGAGGTTGACTCCCTTTATCGTGAAACTGCTTCCGTCCGCCTGATAGAGCTGCGTACCCTTGACTACAACGAACTTTCCGGTAGGGTCATGCACTGGGTTCGCGTTACCCTCTCCCTTGCCGCAGGCGACAGCCAGAACAAGAAGAACTAATGATATTATTCTATTTTTCATCATATTTTTAATTTGATTTGCCATATACCTTTATTTCCGCTATGCAGCCTTTCATGACGCCGTTGTTACCTTCCTTGCCGTTTGAACCGGCAATCATGACCTTGAGATAGCGTCCTCGGAACAGTCGTGATGGGATGCTCTGTTCCGCATTGCCGCTGTCAACGCTTGCAGCATCGACAATCTTCGTCCAGTTCGTGTGGTCATGAACGGACTGCCCCCATACGGCCAGGTCATCGCTCACGAAAAAGCTCAGTGCGTTCAGCGCGTTGCCGGACCACATATTCTGACGCCCGATGTACCCGAAGCCGGTGATGGTCTCCGTCCGGCCCATGTCAAAGACAAAGCAGTGATTTTCTTGACCCTTGCATGGACTTGACGCTTCCCATGAGTAGTGCCAGTAGGAATTTATGTCATTGTCTATCATGTAGTACGCGCTGCAATTGCCGCTGTTCTCCCATGGCTCGTGGCAGCATTCCTGCCATTTCCATTCGGTGCGGTCAAATTCCACAGGATACTTTATTGTCGGGTCTATGAGAATGGCGCAGATCCCGTCGGATTCTGATACCTTGAACTGTGACGCGTCCGTAAGCCGGAGTGGGATCATGACGGGCCTTAGCAACTTTGAGATTCCGCCGACCGACACCTTCACGTATGCCTTCTGCTCCGTCGAGTGCAGGGAGACTGATGCAGATGCCTCATAGCCATCGGCCGGAAGGGCGTAGTCGGTCAGGTTTACGGCATTGTATGTTTTGAGATACTCTTCATCGATGATTACCTTGGCGTCTATGTCCCACCTGTTGTCAAGCGACTTTACCTCTACCGGTATGCTGATTTCCATCTTGTCTCCAGGCCATGTCTCGTCTATTGCCGCGCTGATGCGGTTGAGCCCGGCCCTCTCGAAACCGATTGTAGGGACGATGACATCGCTTATCTCGCACATATATGTAGCGCATTTTTCATTCACAGAAGTGCTTTCACTGCTGAGCCTGAATCCCAGGACATAGCGCGTTCCGGGATTTGACGAGCTCAGCTGTGCCAACTTTTCCGAATTGAGGGTGCAGGCGATGACCTTGTATGTCTCGCTTTCAGAGAAATCCAGAACGAGAGGCGTGTCCATGGTGTAGGTATCTTCCGGCAGAATCATGTACCTGACCGAAGCACCACCGGCATTGAAATTCTCGTCAAGCTCGCTCTGGAGGAGTGGGGTCAGTTCTGCGTGTACCCTTGTTCCGATGTCGCTGCCGGCCTTGCAGACGGTGAAGTCGAGCGTGCGGTCGGCGGCGGTCGCATCGATGGTCACATATTCCGTGCTGCTTTCCTTGATGTAGATGATGGTCTTGTAATGTTCGGGGAAGATGTCCATCTCCTTTCGTTCCGAACACGAAATGGCGAGCGCGAGGCAGGCCAATTGTATGAATATGAATCTTTTCATTTCTTCTGATGTTTAGAAATCATTGGGCAGCATGTCAGTAAAGCGGAGCCTGGACCATCTGCGGGTTGGCATACACCTCGGCATCAGGCACCGGCTGGAGGTACATCCTGTTGTGCCACATATACTGCTGCTCGACCTGCGTCCTGACGTTGAACGAGTCGAAAGAGGGATTCTTCTCCAGAACGTTGAGACCCTGATAGTTGTCGTGTCCCATATATTTTGCACCGTTCACATATCTCCTTATGTCCTCAAAACGCCAGCCTTCAAGATATAGCTCGCAGAACCTCTCTTCCAGCACGGCCTTGAGAAAGGCCTCGGAGCCACTGACTTCGGCAGCTGTGTATTCCGGGATTCCGGCTCTGCGGCGGATTCGGTTGAGGTAGTCCAGGCCCTCGGTTATGTGCCCGGTGTGAGCACATGCCTCGGCGTACATGAGGTAGAGGTCTGCAAGACGGAAAACCGCCCACGGGTGGTTGGTCATTGAACCGGTGTTGTCGTTGCCCCATTTATCATAGCGAGTGTTCGGGTGCACCAACTTCTTGTTCCAGAATCCTGTTCTGGAATTGTTGTTCACACCATACTTGTCTGTATTGTAGCCATTCTCGTCCGGATTCAGGGCGTTGACGAAGAGCGGCGTACCGTTGGCGATTACCGGGGAGTATTCATCCCCGTCAAAAGATATTGCAGCATAGAACCGTGCCTCTCTGTTCGCGCAGAGGTTGATTACATTTTCCTGACTTCCTTCGAAACCTGCCCGTCTGAACCAGTCTCCCTCGCTAGGAAAGACAGGGTCATCGGCCGGGCGCTTTCCGTTTTTCGTGAAGAAGGACTCTACGCTCTGAAGTGTCGGGCTTATCATTCCCCAGCCTCCTTTCGGCTGCCCGTTCTCCTTCACGAGTACATAGTGGGGATATGACGCCCATGAGCAAATCTCGTTCGTGAGCCACAACATTCCCCAAAGGATCTCCTTGTTTCCCTGATTAGGACGTGCGACGCTGAGGTAGCGAAACATCATGACCTTTTTGGCAATCTCTTTCCTCGCCGACTCGTCCGTTACAGGTATTCTCGGGAGCGGAATGCCGTCGGCGGCTCTGAGAACCTCCGAATCCTCAACGGAAAAGAGCCTGTGCCCGTTCTCTTCAGCCTCCTCAATGGCTTCAAGACAGGCTTTCTCGGCCCGTTCCCATTTTGCCGGGTCGTAAGTTCCAGAGACTAATTCATGACCATAGCCCGGGGTCTCGAAGTTCTCGTTCTTCCATGACTTGTCGTAGAACGAACCGTTCCACAATGGCGACGCGGCAAGCACGAGCACCTTGGCCTTGAGCACCTTTGCGGCGAGTTTGGTCGCGCGTCCGTAGTAGCGGGCGTTGTTGTCGAAGCCTGTCTCCAGTTCAGGATAGGCCTCGTCGCATAGTCGAACTACATAGTCAGTGCACGCGTCGAAATGCGAACGTCCGGGAATATGCTCTTTGGACGTTGACATCGGAAGCTGCTCATCAATGATCGGAATCGGACCGCAGGCCGACATCAGTTTGTAGTGGTAATAGGCCTTGAGGAACTTCGCCTCCGCAAGGTATGTAGTCCTGTCGCTGTTCGTGAGGTTTTTCACCTCCGTTGCCCGGAGGTCGGCAATAAACTTGTTGCAGTAGCCTATCCCGGTGTAGTAGTCGTTCCACACGCCTCCGTTTGCTGCCACGTTGAAACCGGTAATTTGGTTGCACTGCTGCTTGCGGAAGTTGTCATACACCGTCTCCGGTCCCACAATCTCATCGCTTCCGAAAGCCAGCGTGTTGTAGGATAGGACCTTCGTGTTCTTGTTCTGAAGGGTTCCGTAGCATCCGTACAGATATTGCAGCGCGTCCTCGGCTTCCAGAAGAAAATCGTCCGGCCCCTCGGTCTCCGGCGGTACCACGTCCAAAAATCCGCAGGAAGGAACTGCCGCAGTCAGGGAAAATAAAAGGAATAAATATGGCAATTTATTGTGTCTCATTGTCTTATATTTTATTATGTGTCGTCATCTCGTTTTTCCTCAGAAATTGACCTGAACGCCGACGTTGAAGGTCCGGCTTAGAGGGTAGGTGCTGTATTGAAGCTCCGGATCCCAATACTTGAACTTCGACCATACGGCAAGGTTGTCGCCGCTTACATAGACCCTGCAATGCGGGAAGGTATATCCAACTTCAAGCGTCTTGAATCTGAGGAAACTGCCGTCTTTCATCCAGAATGTACTCGGATTGAGGTTGTTTTCCTGCTGTGCCTGTGCGGTTGCGAGCCTAGGCCACACGGCCTTGGAGTTGTCTGTGCCTTCTTTCCAGTAACCGTCGGCAATCCACTGCATCAGGTTGCGGTCCGCCGTCCATGACTGGTTGAAAGGCTGCATCGAACTCGGGTCAAGCATAATTTTCCGCTTGGCCGAGCCGTTGAAGAATACGCTCGCGTCCAACTTTTTCCAGGTCACGCTGATGCCGAAACCATACTGTATGCGCGGAGTGCTTCCATAAGGGGAGAGCATCACCTTGTCCTCGGACGTGATAGCTCCGTCTCCGTTTATGTCCCTGTATTTCAGATCTCCCGGCATTACGTGACTTCCGAAGAAACTCTGGTCGGCGTGTCTGGCGATGTCCTCTTCGTCGGAGAAGAACCCGTCGCAGATGAACCCGTATAGGGCATTGAGCGGCTTTCCTGTCTGGGTCTGCCATGAGTAGTCGTACTCTGGTTCGTCCTTATAGACCAGTTTGTTCGCCGTGCAGGTGAAGTTGCTACGCAGGTCGATGGTGAGTTCGGGGATAATTTCCTTACGGTAGTTGACGCTGAACTCCACGCCCCGGTTGTTTACCTTGCCGAGATTTGCCCACGGCTTCACTCCCATATATCCCATGATGTCTGGGAATGACGCCCTCTCGATCAGTATTCTTTCCCGCTGGTAGTCAAACCAGTCGAAGACAATCTGGAGGTCGTTGAAAAGATGGATGTCCAGACCTAAGTCAAACTGTTTCGAGCGTTCCCATGACGGGTTCTCGACAGGATAGTCCGTGATAATCGGCCCGTTGTACTTGTAGGAATAGTCACTTTGCATTCCTGACTGAAAGAATGGTCCTCCGTAGAGATTGACCTTGTACATATACATATAGTACGGAGCATTGCTGCCTCCAGTCTCGTCGCTACCAACGAGTCCATAGGATGACCTAATCTTGAGGTGGGTCACCACATTCTTCAGCGGAGTCCAGAAGTTCTCATTGCTGACCACCCATCCGAGAGACATAGCCGGGAAGAGTTCGAACCTTTCGCCCTTGCCGAGCCTTTCCGTACCGTTGTAGCCGAAGTTCACCTCGGCGAGGTAGCGGTTGTCGTAGTCGTAGGTAGCGCGTCCGGAGAATCCCTGGTTGCGGCTCGGGAGCACTGATATGCGGTACTGTCTCATCATGTACATGAGCATTCCCGTGACGGTGTGCTTTCCGAAGCGCCTGTTGTAGTTTGCCCTTGCATCGAAATAGAATAGATTGTCCGATGTCTTGGAGACTCCAGACTGGTTGATGTAGGTCTCTCCTTCCTTGAGCAGGTCGAGCACATATTTGTCTGCCACGACGTTATAGCTGTCGGGCGCAACACGGTAGAGATATGGCGAAAGCGACCTTGTGTATGAAGCGTTTGACCAAGCGTTGAAGTTGACCAGTGCAGAGAGGGATAGCCCCTGAGTGATGAAGTCAAGCTTTTGGTCGAAGTTGAGCGAGACATTGAGCTTGTTCTCGTTCACCTCCTTGAAAGAGTTGAGCATGTTCGCGTAAGGGTTGGTGTAGTAGCTTCCCGAACTTATGAACTCGGAACCGAACTTCATGTGACCGCATCCGTCGTCTGGGAATACGGCCGGATAGAGCACTGGGTTGTTCTTGTAAATTTCCTTGAAAATCGCGTCAGACGATGTGTTCGGAGACTTGAGGTTGGAAATTTGCGCGTTCATCCTCAGTCCGAGTGTTGTCGAATTTGAGACTTTGTATTGGAGGTTGTTTTGGAAGATGTACCTCATCTGGTTGTGGTTGTTGTCCAGTGAGTAGTTCTTCGGAACGTTCAGCATTCCGCTGTCGTGGTTGAGCTGAAGGGACATGTAGTATGTCACGTGTGAACCTCCTCCCTGGATGTTGATGTTCGCCCTTTCGTTCATCGTGAACTTCTTGAGCATGAGGCTGTACCAGTCCACGTCGGGATAGACGTACTCGTTCACGTGATTCCGCGTTCCCTCAATCTTCACGTCGCTATATTTCTGAAGCGGAGATGACGACCGCATCCTATGGGCGTAGTTGTATGTTTCCATGAATGTCACGCCGTCGGTGTAGTCCACGACATTTACCGGCTGGAGGAACGAGTGCTCGTAGGTGACGTTGATTTTCGCCTTCGTATTCTCCGTTCCCGTCTTTGTGGTTATAAGCATGACTCCGTTGGCTCCTCGTGCCCCGTAAATCGCCGTGGCGGAAGCATCCTTGAGAATAGAGAAAGATTCGATGGTCTCGGAGGGAATATTGTTCAGGTCAGCGGCGGAAATCTCAACTCCGTCCAGCATTATGAGAGGGGTGGAGCGCCCGCCGAAGGTGTTGATTCCGCGGATGTAGAATGAAGACGTGCTTCCCGGCTCGCCGCTTGTGGTGACTGAAATCACTCCGGAAAGCTTACCGGCAAGGTTGTTTGTGAGCGATGATGACGGGGCGCGGAGTTTGTCTCCCGCCACGGCGGTGATTGAACCGGTCACGGAAATTCTCTTCTGCGTACCTGCGCCCACGACCACCGCGTCCATAATCTCGTTGTCCGGCATCATCTTGACATTCAGTATTGCCAGGTCCCCCACGAGAATCTCGCTCTGGCGGAATCCGATGTAAGAAAATATCAGCGTGGCGTTCTCAGGGACTTCGATGCTATACTCACCGAGATCGTTGGTGATTGTTCCCGTGCCGGTCCCTTTGACCAGAACCCCGGCTCCAATCAAAGGCTCTTCTCCGCTGTCATCAGTCACGACTCCCTTTACAATGTGCGTGGACGAGGTTTTTTTCTGCGGCGCCGTTTTACTCAAGGAAATCTGCTTCCCCCGGATGCTATACCCGATGCCGGTTCCGTAAAAGAGTTTCTGAAGCAACTCGTTGATAGTCGCTCCGCTGACAGATATGGAGACGTGCTGCTCTGTGTCTATGTCTTTGTTGAAGATGAAAACATAGTCAGTCGTCCGTTCTATGTGGTCGATGCAGTCTTGAATTGACCGATCGGTCATCGAAAGGCTCAGTCCCGCGTCCTGCGCCAGGACCGAGCCTCCGAATGTTGATGCCATACAGAACAAGGCCATTAAGGCCGATAAGAATTTCTTCATTAGTCCGTTCTTGCTTTTATGTGTTTCAAAAAATGAGAATCGTTTTTCACTTTTCTGTGGGGCTACAGTTTCTCAAAAGTCACGGTCTGCGGGTTCGTGTTCATGTCGACTGTCATCCTGTAGGTTCCGTAGTCGTCCCATTTTGACTTATCGTCCGTCCAACGGAGGTTGCCGTCAGTACCCTGGGTGATTTTCCCGGTCTTGTCGTTAAGGTTGACACCGCTCACGATGCCTCCGTTCCACCAGATGTTTCCGAAATATTTGAAGTTTAGGCCGTTGGCCCATCTGTCATAAGGCTCAAGCTCCCACCATGTTTCTCTGTAACGGCCTGTGAACTGATAGACCTTGTCTCCAATTTCAGCCATGAACGCAAGAGCGGTTCCGTCAACCTTCCAGCCGACGCAATTCTTTATTGTAACCGACGCGACCCCTTCACCGCTTAGGAAAAGTGTTGAATATACTCCTCCATTGTTCTCAGACCTGAAGATTGTCCAAGAATTGTCAGGAATCTGCTTCCCGGAATCAGACCAGCTGTTCTCGCGCGTTCCCAAGCGTAGCACGACCGTGTAGCTCCCCGTCTTTGAGTTGAACTTGCCGTCCTTGAGGAAGTCCGGGTCCTGCCTTACATATTCAAGGTCATTGCACCCGGCGAAGGTCACAGGCTCGCCCTTGGTAAAGTTGAGAGTCGCGGTGTATTCGTTGTTTCCTGCGTATGTCATGGCAGTTCCGTTCACCGAAAGTTCGAGAGACTCCACTTTCTCGATGCTGATGGTCATAGGGGAGGCCTTGTAGTTGAAGGTTACCTTGTGGTAGCCTGCTTCGCAACTCCACTGCTTCATACCGTCGCTGTTCAGAGTAATCCCGTTCTCGCGGGAACTGTCCTTGAAGTACCACTCTCCGGAACCGGCATAGTTGTTCGGACCATTCCAAGTGTTCTCCGCCCACATATTCTCGCCGTGAATCTTGAAGTTGTTAGCCGCTTTGAACCAACCGTACCAAGTTGCCTTACCCGCGGTCTTGTCTACGGTCATTTCATACTTATTCATCTCCCAACTGAGGTTGTCTCCCACGATCCAGAACCTCTCGCCGGTTTCTTGAATCATCGAGAGTTTGTTCGTGTTGGTGTCGAGGATTATGGTGTAGTATTTTTCCCCGTAGTTCTTCCCACCGTAAGACTGGATTTTGAGGGCACGCACTTCTTTCGTGTATTCTATGTCAAACACGCGATTTTGCTCTGAAACCCATGGATCGACTGGCGCGTAGTAGAATCCGCTTGTGCCGGCGGCAAACCAGATGTCATATTCCTGACCGCTGAGCCACTGATGCTCAAGCTTATATACGCCCGGCTCGACCTCAGTCATCGGGAAGTCTCCCTTGGCCTGTGGGTGGGTGGAGGACATTATCGGGGCCTGTCTCTCAACCTTTGTGGCGGCATCAAGGTCAATGTTCACCACGTTCACCGCTCCGGCGACCCATTCCTTCTCCTCCTTTGAAACGAACTGATAGACAGATCCGTCCGTGGTTATGGTGTAGGTCACGCTGCCTGCTTCGTTTGCTGCGACCTTTGTCGGAATCACGGTTGCATAGATTCCTTTGGCCTCACCAGCGGTCTTTGCCACGACAATCTCTGGTGTACGTACAGAAACGCTGACTTCATTGCCAGACCCCTTGGCGGAGGTCACTTCGCCATCGAAGCCTACCGTGATGCTACCTGCAATCTGTGCCGAGCCGGCGCTTACGCTGACGCTCTTGAGCTGCTCCGTGCCGGAGGCGGTACTGCTGAATACATTGAACCTGAGCAGCGCTCCGGCCATGCGGAAGTATGCCTCGCCGGAACTGCTTTCCGCTCCGATCGTGATATCCGCAAGCTGCCCTTCAACTGAACCTTTTGCGCCGCCGACGAGGAATAGTCTGTTGCCGGAAACTCCCGAAGTTTCCTGGGTCTGGGAGCTCGGAACGCTGAAAGTCACGCCTGTTTCCGAAACCTCGACTTTGGGCGACACGAGCCTATAGTTGCCGTCAGCGATTCCGCTGAAAGAAAACGCAGCCTGACTTCCTTCATTCGTAATGTCCTCTGATGTCAAGGCCGCTGATTCGTGGACGGAGTAGTCTGACAGTGAGACCAATGCAGCAGTTTCACCGATGCTCCACTGTGCCCGTGAATCATCCCCGATCCCCGCTTTTGTCGGGGCATAAATGGTCTGAGCCTTAATCGTGATGTTTCTTGAGACCGTTTCCGGTGTCTTTTCTTTCTGACAAGCAGCGAGAGAGACGGCTGCCAATGCCATAAGTATAGATATTCTTTTCATGTGTATTTGTTTTTCAATTGTTTTCCGTGTTAAATTCGTTGTCCATGGTTCCTTCCTCGAAGTAAATCTGGTCGGTGCTGATGGATGCGGCGAATCTCTCGTCGCACCCGAGGACGAGTACGTCCATCTGTGGCTTCTGATAATTCATTGATTCAGTTTTAATTGATTATTAAATATGTAGCAATTCATTTTTGATATTTAGAAATATGAGTCAATCTATTTCTCTCGACTCTAAAATTTGTCTGTCCTATGTATCTCAACTGTGTCTCCATCCGTCTCGAAACTTACTGGAGCTGTGAACGCAATCGTGTTGAGCACGCTTTCAAGCTCCTCTCGAAGGTCAATCTTTCCGTTGATGACGATGTCCTTGAGTGATTCCGTGTAATGAAACTTCACTCCGTAGTATGTGGCAAGTTTTTCGGCCACTTGTTCGATGTTCTGATTTCGGCAGATCATGCGTGGTTTGGTCCAGCCGGTCCCCGCTTCCGTGTCCACGGCCTGTGCCTCCGTCAACTCCCCGTTCTCGAGTCGAACCTGCTCGGATGGCGACAGGATGCAGGATTTCCCCCCATCGTTAGTTACGCTGACCTTTCCCTGCACTAGCGTGACTTCCGAAAGATTGTCGCGCGACTTCATGTTGAACTCAGTTCCGAGCACGCTGACCTTCATTCCGTCGGCGCTGACTGTAAACGGCCGTGAAGCATCCTTGACGACGGAGAAATACCCCTCGCCGCAGACATAAACCCGCCTCTCTGTTTCAGAGAACGTGGACGGAAATATAAAATCGGAGGATGAATTCAGATCCACGCGGCTTCCGTCGGGTAGGACGAGGTGAACCCAGTGTCTTTCGGGAACAATCACCCTATTGTATCCTTCATGTGCCGAGGACTCTACGCTTACGGAATTTATTGAGTATGAACCGTTTTCGGAAATTATAATTTCGGAATATCGCGAATCTATGTCTATCGATTTCCCGTCGGATAATACAAGTCTCGTGTCCTTAAGCCCAGGCATTTCTTCCACGGCCGCGATATATTCATCCATTGTCGGCAACTTTGTGGTCTCGTCGTACAGGTCTTTGAACAGCAGAACTGAAACGCAAGCGACAGCCGCCGCGCAGGCAGCCACCGTCGCCACCCTCCATGTCCTTGAGAGCCTGCGTCTGCCTGACTTAAGCCTATTCAGAAATGCATTCCATCCAGCTGTCGTGTCCGGACAGATCTGACTTCCAGCCTCTAGAGCCTTTGTGTACACGGCCTTCAGGCTCGCATATTTCTTCTTGTTTTCCTCGTCGGCAAGACAGTTTTCGAGTTCGCATCTTTCACTTTCCGACAATTTCTTTCCGAATGATTTTATGATAAGGTCTGTGTTTGTGTCCATATATTATACTTTGTGGTTTTTTATGATAATAGAAAACCTTCAAAAATAATCCTCAATCAGAGGCAATTTGCTCTTTTCATATTCATTGACACAAAAAAATCGGGATACCCTAATAAAATTTTAGGTATCCCGTAGTTTTTTTCTGTAGTCCGGTCGTTCCTTTGACGACAGGGAAGTGATAATCCTGCACTATATTCCTGTCATAGTCCCAAGAATATTAGCAGAATCATGTGTTTCTTCAGATTCAGGCGTATGGTTTTCAGGCTCTTGGTGATGTACGCCTCCACCGACTTCTCGGACAACCCCATCCTTTCAGCAATCTCCGAGTTTTTCATGCCTTCTTTCCGCGACAGACTGAAAACTTCCTGACATTTCTCAGACAACGACGACATTGCGGCCCACACAACGGAACTGATGTCTTCCATATTCAGTCCAGCATCGACATTTTCGGGAGACTCGATGTCCTGCATGATGTCGAGATATGCGTACAAGTCCGTTTTCCTGAGCCTATTGAGGCAGCGGTTACGCACTGATGTCCTCAGATATGAATGGAAGGACTCCGAAATGTCTATTGACTCTCGGTTTTTCCACAAATGGAGCATGAGGTCAAGAATTACCTCCTCCGAGTCTTCTCTTGACTTAAGAAACCACCAGGCATAGCGGACAAGCGTGTCATAGTAAGCGTCAAACAGCCGCTTGAAGTCTTTCCTGCTCCCCGTCTGCCTAAATTCATTCCAAAGAATATTTCCTTCCGCAGTCATTAAATTTTCCCCAATTCGAACTGCAAATGTGGCGAAATTTTTACATAAATCAAACGGCATTCGCTCCAGATTTGTTCGCTTTCGCAGCGGTACTTCCAGATTACGGTTCTGAAATCCAGCCCAATGGTTTGACTCGGTTTGCTTTGGCAGGTCTTCCGTTCATACAAGAAAAGTTTGTGTCAAATCAAAATATCCTTCCATCTGTTCACCAAGTCATCAAAAGTCAGTCCCGTGCAGAGGATTGCCGGGCTTGTGCTTGGGCATGCGCAGGTGTGCAGATGTCCTACTATGTTTATCGTGTCGGGATGCTTTTTCAAGTATTGCGCGTAAGACTTGGCTGCCTTTTTCCCGTTGAACACAATTGTTGATATTGTCGGGTTCTTTCTGATAAATCCGACTATGTCATTGAACTCTCCGCCACGGATATTCCCGTCGCTGCTGCCAGTACGTTCTGCTGCGGCGTAAACATCCCAGAGGGCAATATGACTTTGCGCAAGCATCTCCTTTTTTGCCGGATAGCTGAGCGGCACAGGAGAGCCTGTTATTGTCGCTATGATTCTCCAGAAAAAGTTCTTGTGATTTGCATAATACTCTTGGCTTTCGATGGAAATGTCGCCAGGAAGGGAACCGAGTATCAGGATCTTCGGTTCATTGCATACTATAGGCTCCAAGCCTTGTTTAGAGTTTGTTGTCATTTGAAATGCTGATTTTAATTGGTGAAACACTCCTATCAATGTCAAATAGGAGAGGATAGTTCTTTACTCTTGCGGAAATCTGACTCGCCGGCACCGGTTTACCGTCCTTTCGGGCGTATAATCCCTGCCTGTTTATGAGTTTCGCGATTTCAGTAAATGTGAGTGCCGTCGATGCTTCTCGCAGCACTTTCTCAATAGCTTCGTGAAGTTTCATATCGTTTTTTATTTGTTCACTATTTCCGGAGTCGCATTCGTCAACTGCCGGCTTTTCAATGTCATATTCCGGATTATCTTCCGCCCATCCGATGTTCAGCAGATCAACCAGTCGGCATCCTACTTTAGCCTTTTCAAGCCTCGCCTTTTTCAGCGCCTTTTCGAAGCGGAGCTTTTCATCCTCGGCAATGTCACCGGATTTCAGTTCGTATTCATCCCGCAGCCGATCTTCATCCCTGACAGCATAGAAAAAATCCGTCGCAGCTGCCAGAAGTGCCTACTCTTTTCCGTTGAGTATTGTGTATAACTGTGTTGGCGTAATATTCTTATGCATTGCATATTCATTCAGGCCTTTGTATTGCTGCCTAATGATTTTCTTTATGTTTTCGGCAACTTCGGATGGAGTATGTGTCTTTTCCATATTTGAATTTTTCTGCAAACAAATATATATTAAATATCAAATAAAACTTAATATAAATATATATTTATTTACCTTTTTGAGTGTGGTGCGATACTCTAATCTTATAGTCATATAGAGTCTTGGGGTGGAGAATATGAGTCTGTGATATAATTGTTGCGAAAATAACGGCAACGATGGGATAATCGTAAAAACGAAATGCAAGACAGATGCTTTCGCACAAGGTGTTTTTTGCTTATTTTTGTGCCGTAAAACAATATTGACATGCTCACACTATACACATTGACATCAGGATTGCATAGCGAGGCGGCAGGGAAGCCGTCGGAAGAGAGGTTCATACGCGAGATCGAGGAGAGGCTCGGCGAGGAGTTTGACTTTCGGGGCGAAGATTTCACCGGATATGGAGAGACATTGGACAATGTCATCTATGTCAGGACCGGCGGGACAGAGGGCGTTTTCAAGAGCGTATTCTGCAACGACGGGCATCTGCAAGTGCCTGACAATAAGCCGATAATACTGCTGACCAGCGGCAAGAGCAATTCATTGGCAGCGTCAATGGAGATACTGTCATTCCTGAACCGGAACGGTTATCCGGGCGAAATCATACATGGTAGTCCGGAGGTTATCGCAGACAGACTGCGCCAAGGTTTCGCAGCCGGGAACAAATGCCATGTCAAGGCTTATGACATGGGACGGATACTGGACCGGATGAAGGTCGGCGTGGTCGGGAAGCCGTCTGACTGGTTGATTTCCAGCAATGTGGATTACGAGACAGCCAAGGAACGACTGGGCGTGGAAATCATTGACATTGACATAAAGGAACTTGTCCGTCGCGCCGAGAATCCTGACAGGAAGCATCTTGAAGGGTTGAAACTCAATGCATTGAACAAACCGAAATTCGGGCGAGCAATCACGGAGGCCGACTTCGGGAAAGCTCTCGACATTTATTGTGCAATGAAATCAATCGTGGATGAATACGGCCTCGGAGGCGTCACTCTGCGATGCTTCGACCTGCTTACGACATTGAACAATACCGGGTGCATGGCATTGGCAATACTTAATAGTCAGGGAGTTGTGGCGACTTGCGAAGGCGATGTGCCGACACTGCTGTCAATGTGCGTTGCGCTCAAAAAATTCGGGACACCGGGATTTCAGGCGAACCTGTCACGCATTGACGGAGACAAACTGCTTTTTGCGCATTGCACCGTACCGCTGAGCATCGTCAGCAGCTACTGCTATGACACGCATTTCGAATCGGGGATAGGAGTTGCGGTGCACGGCATCATACCTGCCGGCCCGGCGAAGATTCTGAAAATTTCCCCTGACTGCACCGAAATGTTTTTAGAGAATGTCAATGTCGTTGAAAATCAATACAATGACAATCTTTGCCGCACGCAGATTGTCGTGGAAGCGCCCGGTCTCGCCGACTATTTCCTGCGCTCCCCTATCGGAAATCACCACGTTGTCATTCCTTAACTGATATTCTTATATAAGTTTCCCGTCACAGGACTGACGGGGATATAATGATTAAAATATGTATTACGTAAGCAAAAGATTCGAGGTGTCCGGAGCGCATTATGTGACGACGGACCACCGGAGCAAATGTGAGGAACTTCACGGCCACAACTGGATCGTGATAGTGCATTGTAAGTCAATGACTTTGAACGATGACGGGATGGTGACGGACTTCACGGAAATCAAGCGGAACATAATGTCCCACATTGACCATAAGAATCTGAATGAGGTTCTGCCGTTCTCCCCTACTGCAGAAAACATCGCCAAATGGATATGCGACGAGACCGAGAACTGCTACAAGGTCGAGATCTGGGAGTCAGAGAACAACAAGGCAATCTACGAAAAGGATTAGCCCCGCTTCACTCTACGAAGCGGACTTTGGATTCGTCTCTCGGCTTTGCGGCCGGTGACTCGTCAGGATAGCCGAAAGCGATGGCGAAGAGCAGTTCGTAACCTTCCGAGAAGTCGAGTTTCTTCAGGAAATCCGGGCACGAATCTGTCAAGAACCGTACAGGACCGCCGAGGCAGCATGTGCCAATGCCCAACGACTGGGCAGCGAGCATCATGTTTTCGCCAAGCAATCCGCAGTCAATCTGTGACATACCTGCGTCCGCCTTATGAGCCACGAAAGCGACTGTCGGAGCATTGCGGAACATATTCACAAAGCCGGGGCGCGCTGCCTGATCCGGATTCGCCTCAGCAAAAATCTTAGTCACCGCAGCAATCTCATCCGCATTGTCCAGGACGCGGACTTCCCAATTCTGGCTGTTCATCGCGTTCGGAGCATTGATTCCGCATTTCAGAATCACATTCATAGTGTCGCGTCCGACAGGAACTGCCTTGTACGCACGCACACTTCTCCGCGCCATGATATTGTCAATGACAGGATTAGTAATTTCGCCACCCGATTTTCCGCCATTCGGCGCGCAGCCTGCCAGCAAGGTAAGTGTCAATGCCACAGGCAACATTGTCAATGCAATTTTCTTCATACTCTATTATTTTTTCCGATTACAAATATAAGTAATCCTTTAAAAACAGCTAGAGAATCTTTGCGAGTCTTTTCGATCTATCATATGCGCTTTATCTATCGATTCTGATATGGCCGCAAACGACATTCTTCAGTCAATATCATTTTCATCAGTTCCTCATTGGCTCTGTTGTTTACCGACGCATCCTTTACTTCAGAAAGATAGTCGAGCGTGGCAGAACATTCGCCTGTTATATCCACGCCGATTACTTTTTCGTGGGCATAGATAATGCGCAGCACGGCTTGCATCTGCATGAGGCTCATGTCTCCATTGCTCCAATCAGTAATGGCGTCTTGCTTTCTAAGCACATCCTTGTCTATGGAAATATATACTGGCTCATGTATCAGTTTGCCCGCCTTTGAAGGCCATGCCTGGTGATGGTCGATTTCCGCTTGACTGTAGAACATCACCTTTTCTCTTAGATGAACAGGCACTTGTGATATAAGCTCGTCTGAAGCACCTACGATAATGATGTTTCTTACAAATGGATTCTTTTCTAATACATCAGTCACCCAACCGCCACATGAGACAACTCCCTCCCATTGAGGTTGTTGCATGTCCGGATGGTGGTCGAATACAATTAGTGTAAAAGGTTCCTGGAGTTTTGATACCCAATATTCTGTCAGATAATGGTAATCGCCGGAATCAATAAAATGTAGAGCTTGAGCGGGATAGGGAGCAAGAAGACTATGCAGTTTTCTCCTTCCTTCCTCATCACAATAGCAGTCCACACCATTTATGTTGCGGCAATCAACATGGGTGATGTTATGACCAGAGGCAAACGATTCATAATCATATATGCCTGTAAAATCGAGAAGTATAATAGGAAATTTCTTTATCATGAATGCGAAAATACATATTATTCTTGATGTGTTCGATTATCTCTTTAAGGAAGTGCCCGACTATCTCCTTAGGGAAGTGCTCGATTATCTCCTCTTTAAGGGAGCATTTGATTATTAACATCTCGTTTCAATCCGGGAAGATAGCAATAGACGAGAAGTGCCGGCACTAAGGTCGAGAAGAATTGCAGATAAGTAAACGCATACAACAACCAACCAATCCCGACTATAACTCTGATAGAATACAGGCCAACAATTGCCATCATCACCAATCTCCGCAATGGTAACTTTCTGATATCGCCAGCAGCTGCGAGCGCATAAAAGCCTGCAATGGTAAAGCCAGCTGCCAAGCAAACCGTAACAACATACAACAGCCATTCCCGCCCAAAACAGAGATGCTTCATTTCATCTTCTACCGGAATCCAACTTTCTGTTATTTTTCTTATCCATTTTCCGTTCTACTTTTTATCACCACCTATTTGATGTAATGAGATTACAAAGATATACATTTATAGGGCAGATGACATTGCTGTCCAGTAAAAGTTCCGGAAATCCAGACGACGTGGGCAGAAACCCACAATCTGCACCCTTGGAGTTCAATATGAAGAACGACGGGGGCAGAAAGGCCAGATCTGCACACGTGAACCACGGGACATCCTCAGACACAGGCGCACTGTAACTTAACTTGTTTTCATGATGTGCACAGGGCGGCCATCACTATGATGGGGAACCCGAACAGCGGCATAGCCCGCGGCGAATTGCGAAGCACCCTGAGCTGAGCGGGCCCTTGCCGCTGTTCGGGACAACATACATGAAAGCCGACGGGGGCAAAAACCCCGCAATCTGCACCCGTGACCAAGCCCCACGACCCCTTCCTGGCAAAATTCCACCCCAGGCACTAAAATCTGAGACAAAATTGAAGCCGGAATACGAAATTTGAAAGTAAAATCCGTTTCGGAATGAAAACAAATTCTTATATTTGCATTTTGAAACGAAAGCGCGGAACACCTCGGCTTAAAGGCAGGAAAAAACAGCTTCAACGCAAGGGAAGCGAACCAGTTTCAGCGGAACAAGCTTCAACGCAAGAGAAGCACCGCTGCCTCAAAGCCGAAAAACGCCTCCGTTTCAGACTTAGATTTACACTTTAACTTTTATTATATCGCAATGTCCGGAACACAGAAAAACGAATTTGACGTCATCGTCATCGGTGGCGGCATCACCGGCGCAGGAACCGCACGAGACTGCTCATTGAGAGGCCTCAAGGTCCTGCTGATTGAACGTCACGACATCGCTGACGGCGCCACAGGACGAAATCACGGTCTGCTTCACAGCGGAGCGAGATACGCCGTAACAGATCAGGAATCCGCAGCCGAATGCATCCAGGAGAACATGATTCTCAAGAAAATCGCCAACCACTGCGTAGATGACACATCAGGCTTCTTCATCACACTACCGGAAGACGACCTCGCATATCAGGCCAAGTTCGTGGAATCATGCACCAAAGCCGGAATCAAGGCCGAAGTGATAGATCCGAAAGAAGCCATACGGCTCGAACCGTCAGTCAATCCGGACATCATCGGCGCCGTAAGAGTGCCGGACGGATCAGTGGACCCGTTCAGACTATGTTCCTCAAACGTAGTTGACGCCAAACTCCACGGAGCGGAAGTCCTTGTATATACGGAAGTTACAGAATTTCTGCGCGAACAGGACAGAATCACCGGCGTAAAAGTCCTCGACCACAAAACCGGCGAGACAGCAGAATACAGAGCACAGATAATCGTCAATGCAGCAGGAATCTGGGGCCATCACATTGCCGAAATGGCAGGAGCACAAATAAGCATGTTCCCGGCCAAAGGCGCGCTCCTCATCTTCGCACATAGAGTGAACAGCATCGTTCTCAACCGATGCAGGAAGCCGGCCAATGCAGATATCCTGGTACCGGGCGACACAGTCTGCGTCATCGGAACCACTTCAACCAGAGTACCTTACGAAGAGTGCGACGACATGCGCGTAACCCCGGACGAAGTGAAACTGCTTCTGGCAGAAGGCGAAAAACTCGCACCATGCCTGAACGACACCAGAATCCTGAGAGCTTACGCAGGCGTAAGACCGCTCGTGGCTGCAGAAGGCGACACCAGCGGCCGAAACATCAGCCGAGGCATCGTGCTGTTCGACCACGAAAAACGTGACGGAATCAAGGGATTCATCACCATAACCGGCGGCAAGCTCATGACATACCGTCTCATGGCGGAAATGGCCACAGACCTCGTCTGCGAGAAACTCCACATTGACAAGAAATGTGAAACAAGAGAAACACCGCTTCCGGGCTCCGGCAAAGGAGACGTGCAGGAAGTGGCCAAGAACATCTGGACCAAGCCATCGACAGCACAGAAAGCCACAGCCGGACGTATCGGCAGCTTCGCATCCAAACTGAAATTCGACACCGAAGAAGAAAAGAGCCTCGTCTGCGAATGCGAGGAAGTACCTGAAAGCGAGGTTGTCAATGCCATTGAACATCTCGACGTACACAACCTGGTGGACCTGCGCCGCAGAACCAGAGTCGGAATGGGAACATGCCAGGGAGAACTCTGCGCATGCCGTGCAGCCGGACTCCTCGGCAAAGCACACGGATGCACACAGCGCGCAAAACAGGACCTCGTGCAGTTCATGAACGAAAGGTGGAAAGGGATGTTCCCGGTAGCCTGGGGCGAAACCATGCGTGAAGCCGAATTCACATCATGGATATATTCGGAATGTCTCGGAATAGGTGACGAGGCTGAAGACGGCACAACCCCTGAAACACCTGTATTTGAATAAAACAGCAGCATTATGAAATTCGATACAATAATAATAGGTGGCGGACTCGCAGGACTTGTATGCGGACTCAGGCTACAGAAAAACGGACAGAAATGCGCAGTAGTCGCAGCCGGACAGAACGCAATGCACTTCTTCTCAGGCGGTTTCGGACTCCTGTCAAGACTTGACGACGGCACACGCGTGGACGAGCCGCTCAAAGCCATCCCGTCCCTGGGCGCCGCACACCCATACTCCAAAATCGGCGCAGAGAAGATTGCAGCCTATGACAATGAAATAAAAGCCCTCCTGAAAGAAGTCGGTATCCCCGTAGAAGGCGACGCCACCAGGAACAGATACGTGATTTCCGCATCAGGAGCATTGAAACCGGCATGGCTGACAGTCGAAGACATCGCATCAGTCGCTGACAAGACAGAGAAAATCGGAAGCAAAGCATTGATAATAAACGTGGAAGGCTTCCTGGATTTCAACACATCCTTCATTGCCGAGTCATTGGAAAAACGCGGAACCGCATGCAGAATCGCAGCCGTGACGACCGACGAAATCCGCAGACTCAGACAGAATCCGAGCGAAATGAGAGCGACCAATATCGCAAGACTGCTGGACAAGGAAGAAGTCCGCACGAAACTGACCAGCGCCATCAAGGCTCTTGTCAATGACGAGGACTGCATCATACTTCCTGCCGTGTTCGGTCTTAAGGACAATGCGGCAGGACATAAGATTGCAGAAGATCTGAAAATCAAGACATTGTTCGTCGGCACACTTCCGCCGTCAGTACCCGGAATCAGATACCAGATGGCATTGAAGACCGCATTCGAGGCAGCAGGAGGCACATTCCTGAAAGGCGACGAAGCAGTAGGCGCAGAATTCGACGGAGACAAAGTGTCAGCAGTAAGGACCGCAAACATGGGCGACATCCTGCTGACAGGCGAAAACTACATCCTCGCTTCAGGAAGCTATTTCGGACACGGACTGATTTCCGACTCAGAAAAAGTATATGAACCGGTGTTCGGAGCAGACGTCATTTTCAATGCCGACAGAAACACCTGGTATGACAAGAACTTCTTCCACAAACAGGAATACATCGGCTTCGGCGTGGACACTGACGAGAAATTCCACGTCAGGAAAGAAGGCAGGAGCATAACGAACCTCTATGCGTCAGGCTCAGTGCTCGGCGGATTCAATCCTCTTCACGAAGGTTGCGGAGCAGGCGTTGCACTCATGACAGCATTCAATGTAACAGACTCAATATTAGGCAGATAGAATATGGAAGCAAAAATCACAAATGAAAACAATTTCGAGCAGTGCATCAAATGTACTATCTGTACTGTATATTGCCCGGTAACCCCCGTAAGACCCGAATATCCCGGACCTAAACAGGCCGGTCCTGACGGAGAACGCCTCAGACTGAAGAACAAATACTTCTTCGACGAGGCGCTGAAATACTGCCTGAACTGCAAACGCTGCGACGTAGCCTGCCCGTCAGGAGTAAAAATATCCGACATCATCCAGGAAGCGAGAATAGAATTCAGCACCCACGGACCTAAACTCAGGGACAGGATGCTCGCAAGCACCGACTTCATGGGAACACTGGCCAGCCCGTTCGCTCCCATTGTCAATGCCACCCTGCCTCTCAAGCCGGTAAAAGCCATACTTGACGGTGTCTTGGGCATTGACCACAGACGGACATTCCCTAAATACTCAGGTACGAAATTCGAAAGCTGGTTCAAGAAGAACGCGGCCGGAAAACAGGCAGCATTCAAGAAGCAGATAGCATATTTCCACGGCTGCTACGTGAACTACAACTATCCACAGCTCGGAAAAGACTTCGTGACAGTGATGAATGCGCTCGGATATGGAGTTAACCTGCTGGACGGCGAGAAATGCTGCGGCGTGGCAATGATCGTAAACGGTCTGACCGAAGGCGCCAAGAAACACGCCAAGCACAATGTAAAAGTGCTCCAGAAGGCCGTGAACAAGGACATGAAAGTGCTCACGACCTCATCCACCTGCGTGCTTACGATGCGCGACGAGTACAAGGACCTGCTGAGAATAGACAACTCCGGAGTAAGAGACAGCCTGCTTCTTGCCACCAAGTTCATCTACAGCCTCATTGACTCGGGCAAAGTCAAACTCGCATTCAAGAAAGACTACAAGGCACGGATAGCATACCACACACCTTGCCACCTCGAGAAACTCGGCTGGGGAATCTTCTCCACCTCGCTGCTCAAGATGATTCCGGGAGTGGAATTCACCATGCTGGACAGCAACTGCTGCGGCATATCCGGAACATACGGTTTCAAGAAAGAGAATTACGAAGTGTCCCAGGCCATCGGAAAGCCACTCTTCGACCAGATCGGACGGGTTGCCCCTGACTTTGTGGCCTGCGACTGCGAGACCTGCAAATGGCAGATAGAGATGTCCACCGGATTTACAGTGAAGAACCCTATCAGCGTGCTTGCAGAAGCCCTCGACCTCGAAGCCACCGCAAAACTCAACGGATAGGAAAAGCAATAAAAATCAAGTTGCGCAAAGCGGAACACCGATTTTGAGCCCTTGTGGCGATGGTAAGTCCTCTCCTCGAGGGAGAGGACTTAGGTGAGGGGTAACGTGGATAAAACAGCGCGATGGCCTTCACACTTTCGCACAAGGAATCCGCCCGCAAGCGAGCAAAACGCAATAGTATTACAAAATCAAGAAAAAGGAATAGCCGTGGAATATCTGTCAAAGGAACGCTACGACGAAATCGTGGCAGAACTGAACAACCTCATTGACGTGGAGTATCCCCGGATAAAGGATGCCCTGTCAGAAGCGCGTGCTCAGGGAGACCTCAGTGAGAACTTCGAATACCGGGCGGCAAGAAGAGCACAGGCCAAGGCCATAAGCCGAATCCGTTTCCTGCAGAAGATCCTGCAGTATTCGAGGATCATCGACACCAAGGCATTGCCCAAAGACCAGATTTCGCTCCTGAGCAAGGTAGAGTTCACGAACCTTGCCACCAATGTACGTATGACCTACACGGTGGTAAGCCCGCACGAAATGAACCTTCAGGAAAGCAAGATATCCTGCAAATCCCCTATCGGCATTGCGCTCATGGGGAAGAAAGTCGGCGATGTGGTGGATGTCAATGCCCCGTCCGGAACATTCCAGCTCAGAATCGAGAGCGTCACAATCGCCTGAAACACAAATCTATACAGAAAATTCATACTTACGCCATCTACGAGTTATACAAACGACGCGCAGATGGCGTCTGATATGATATGGTGCCCTGCCTCGTTCGGATGCATGCCGTCATCGCAGAACAACTCAGTAAAATCCCTGCGGGAAAGAAAGCAGGTAGTTATGTCAATGAGCCTGACACCTTCTGCCGCGGCAATACGGTACAACTCCAGGTTGTACATCTCGTGCCAGTTCCCTATCGTATTCACAGTACCGCCGAGCCACCTCAGGACATTGTTCCGCTTCTCAGTGCAGAAACCCGAGCAGATATAAGAGTAGAACTTTATGGAGTCAATGGGCGGAAGCGAAAGCATGACCGGAATGCAGCCCAGTTCCCTTACCTTTACAATCAGGCTCTCATACGTCTCGCGGAACATCGACAGCGTAGTCTGGGGCACGTGGTCCTCGTCAGGACGCTCAGCAATGGCATTCCAGTCATAGTTGCAGTCATTGCCACCGAACTCAAGAAACGCGAATTGCGAATCCCGGATCTGCCTCGTATGCCTGGTCACATCCTTCATGCCGCCTGTTACCGTATTGCCGAAACGTCCATAATTCTCTATATCGACACCCATCCGCTTGGAGCAGAGAGCAGCGAATCCAGAGTCCGAAATCACATAACGGCCTCTGCCCTTATCTTCTGTATTTTTCCCGGTGATTATCCCTTTCATGACCGAATCACCGAATGAAACAATCTTGTTACCCATCATAATGCCAAGTTATTTTTTAAGGATTACTAAACACGCTGCAAAAGTAAACAAGGCCAGCAGTTCAGGGAAATAAAGGTGATAACGGTATAGGATTTGTGACAAAACAGGCGTTTCAGTGACAAAAACAGAAATATAGTGACGAAAAAAGATTACTTTTGCATTCGTCACAACATAATGTTATGAACGACATCAACGAAATATTCAGGAAATTCTGGCCGCAGACGGTGCACATTGTTGCAATTCCAGCGTTTTTCTTCTGCTTCATGATGATCTACACACCATATGGAGCAGAGGGCTACTTCAGCGACATGAAAATGGGATATCCGTTCCATCTTGCGATGCTGACATGCATAATCGCCGCAAGTGAAGGCCTGAGCAGAAGCATTCTCTACATTTTCAGGAGAAAAATCAACAGGACCGCCTACCTCTTCTGGTGCCTGTTGGACATGGTATCCGCGTCACTGTTCATGGGCCTGTACATCTGGCTGATGAAACGCACCGCCATTTCGTATTTCAGCGCAGCAGCCTGGTCATTCGGGACAATGGCATTGACCACCGTCTATCCGTACGTGGTAATCTACCTGGCATTGCTCGCCCACCTGCGGAAGAAGCAGGCAGAAAAAGCAGAAGAAGGCCCGGACGACAGAATCCGGTTCTACGACTCCAGAAAGATGCTGAAACTGGTGGTCAATGTCTCGTCCATCTACTATATCAGCGCAGACGAGAACTACGTGAACATACATTATATAGAAGACGGAAAGACGAAAAAATATGTCCTGCGAAACTCCATGAAGAGTATCGAGGACATCTGCGCCAAGAATTCACTGGTACGGTGCCACCGCTCATACTTCGTAAACCCCGCGCATATCAGGATATTGAAAAAAGACGAAAACGGACTGGTGTTTGCGGACATTGACACACCGGAAACCACCAGCATCCCCGTCACAAAGAGATATTACGCGAACGTCACCGCGATGCTGTGACGGCCTTCCGAAAATCGCGACCATCGTCTCTGCGATGCTGTAACGACCTCTCCGGAGAAACAGAATCACCGCGATGCTGTAATCAGTTTCCTCAGATTCTTGGAGAGTGAGATGGGATAATCCTCGTCAGACCTGTCCAACCATTTGAGAGCCAATGCTTTGTCACCGAGCATATAACAAGCGAGAGCGATATTGTACTCCGCGCAGGAGCGCTTCATCATACTCTTGGTATCAGTCAGGGACATCCAGATTTCCATCGCTTCCTTCCACTTGAAATCATTTGCCGCCAACGATGCCGCCTGCCACTGGGAAGGATAATCGAAATACAATACCGTCAACTGCTCATTTTTCCATTGCGGAGAAAAAATCCTTGCCGACAAGTTGCCGAACTTCTCGCCAGGCGTGGAGAGGGATTGCCAGAAAAGAGACGGGACATTGTCCGGCACCGTATAGAAATCAGTCTTCAGATTGTCAGAAATCGTCTTGCTGCCGGCCCAGGTATATACAGTATCCACCTTTCCCATACTGTCGAACGCATACAGACGGATACGCACAGGGACATTGACCTTGTACTGGGCGGAAAGCCCGTCGGAAGCCGCCTGCATATCGCCCACAGACAGTTCGCCGAACTCAGGAGAATCGAAAAGGAACACGATGTCCTCCCCCGTCTCCATCACCATATTCACCAGACTCTCCTTCGAAGCGTAGTTTGCAGAACCGTCTTTGGAACGCTTGTAGATAGGAATCGCCTCATCTCCGGAGAAATAATCCTTCTCCAGGGCTGAGGCAAAACCATTCGCCATATACTTGCAGAACACCGAATCGCTCTGCGCATTGTCTTCAAGATAAACGACCGCCACGGACTTGCCGGCAAGGTCAATGCCGGATTTCGACGGATAACGCATCTCCACATTCAAACTGAACGCCTGCGGATCACAGGATGCCAACACGACAGCAGCCACGGCTGCCAATGCAGCAGAAACAATCGGTTTCATAGTCTATAATATTTACAAAGATACGAACTCTGCAACAAGGTCATAATCACCGGCTTCCACAATCTTGACGTTCATGAAACCGCCCACATAAGCCTGCGGTTCCCCAGTCATCACGGAACTGTCGTAACGCACCATAATCTCACCGTCCACTTCCGGACTTTCAAATTCGCTACGGCATACGAACACCCCATCATTGAAGTCATCGACTATCACTCTCACCTGCGAGCCCACACGGCTGGAATTGAAAGCAAATGATATACCATTCTGCAATTCCATCAGCCTGTCAAGCCGTGATTGTTTGGTTTTCGGCATCACGGAGTCCTTGAAGTTCAGGGCATCGAAAGTTCCCTCCTCCTCAGAGTACTTGAACGCTCCAAGTCTCTCAAACTTAGCCTCTTTCACGAACTGGAGAAGTTCATTGAACTCCTTTACACCCTCACCCGGATGTCCCACGATCATAGTGGTACGCAGCACGATTCCCGGCACTTTCTCTCTCATTTTCTTTATGAGAGCCCTTGTCCAGGCCCCATCCACATGGCGATGCATCATGTCCAGCACCTTGTCAGCCACATGCTGCAAAGGAATGTCCATATACCGACACACCTTCGGATTCGTAGCCATCTGGTCGAGCACATCTTCCGGAAAATCAGCCGGATACGAATAATGCACACGCAGCCACTCTATACCGTCAATCTCAGACAGCCTCTGGAGCAACTCTCCCAGAGCGCGCCTGTGATACAGGTCCAGTCCATAATAAGTGGTATCCTGAGCTATCAGCACCAGCTCCCTGATGCCCTCAGAAGCAAGCACCGTAGCCTCCTTCACCAGTTCCTCGATAGGCACAGAACGATGCGCACCCCTGATGAAAGGAATCGCACAATACGAACAGCGCCTGTCACATCCCTCCGAAATCTTCAGATAAGCGTAAGGCAGCTTCTTGCCCGTCCTTACACGCTCCGTCCGCCTATCCGGATGCACCTTCACGCCGAGAGCCTTCACTATCGGATCAATGTCCCTCGCACCGAACCATCCGTCCACTTCCGGAATCAATGCCGGCATATCAGAAATGTAACGTTGTGAAAGACAGCCGAATACAAATATCTTTCCGACCTTTCCGGCATTCTTGCGCTCCACCGCCGCCAAGATGGCCTGGATAGACTCCTCCTTGGCATCACCGATAAAGCCGCACGTATTCAAAAGCAGATAGTCCACATCCCGTTCCTCCCCTGCCGGCACGATTTCGTACTCGTCACGGATCTGTGCAAGAAGATGCTCGGAGTCCACTTCGTTCTTCGAGCACCCTAATGTAACTATCTGAATTGACCTCTTTTCTGACATTCTATTCCTCAGATTTCTGTTCTGCCTCTTCGGCCTCGCCTTCCTCCACGAACTCGAGAGAAGCGAAATTCTTCAGTTCATTGTACCAGTCCACTACCTTCTTCATGTGAGAAACATAGAACCTGTCCCCGTCATAATCAGGTACAGCCTTGGTAAACAGCTCCTTGAGCTCCTCAGCGGTAGCCTTCTTGGAAGACGGAGCATCAGCCTCGCCAAGCACAGCGTGAAGCTTCTCGAACACATCCTTCAATTTCAGTTCACCCTCAGAAGTATAGATGGAGATATCAGCCAATGTGGTGATCCTGCTCTTCATATCGAAACAAGTTCTGCGTTTGTCGCTCAACGCCTCTACAATTGCTCCACTACGAGCCTGAGCGATATACAGGAACAAGCCGTGCTGGCCTGACACTGAAAGAATTTTTGCCAAATCTGTTTTCATAACCTAAAAAATTTAAATATCATTCATTTTGGACAGCACCACCTGAATCTCACGCAAAACCACCTCGGTCTTCTCCCTGAGTTCCTCAGGAGTCCCGTCATTATCGATAATATAATCAGCCGCAGACACATCCACGCTCTGATTTCTGATCCGTTCCCGAACCGCAGCCTCATCCACACCGTCACGCTCGCAAGCACGCTTCACCCGCAGCTCCTCCGGCGCCCTCACAGCAAGGACAATGTCGAAAATCCCGCTGAAAGCAGGTTTTGTCAATGCCAATGCAGACTCCATCGCTACAATTTTTCCGCCACACTTGCCAATGTCCTCTGACACTCCCCCCGACACTTCATTCTTCCAAGCCTCAAAGTCCTCAATCACAGCAGGATAGACCAAATACTCCATCTTGGACATATTTACATTGTCACTGAAAATCAGTCGAGCCAATGCCTTCTTGTCGAACCGTCCGTCCTCCGTCCTCAGCCTTGCACCCAACGCAGTCTCAAGCCTGGAAAGCAACTCCCCTTCATAGAGGGCCTTCGTCCTGCTGTCACTGTCGTACACAGGCACGCCCAGCTCCTCCATATACCTGGAGACCAGCGACTTGCCGCTGCCGATACCGCCAGTTATGAGCAATGTCAATGATTTCATTTCCCGCTCTCCACACAGTCAAACACATCAGGACTCACCGTATAGTCCAACACCCCGACAGGAACAGATTCCATACGCGGAAGACATTGGCCCTTAAGCGATTGGGTAAAATCATTGTAATCCACATACACCTTCACATCGTCAGTCGGAGCCGACGAAATCGGGAACGCGCAGTGGAACGTCACCTCCGCCACAGACGGATAGATAATCAGCGACTTGCCCCGCGGAACATTCCTCGTGTCCACAGGTATCTGCACCTTGACCTCCACAAAACGCGAGACATTCAGACGGTAACGCACCGTGGCATCGGACATCCTCACGCCCTTGATCTTGTCGAGCTTCGCCTCTCCGTGAGCCGAAGCGTCCAGGTCATTGAGCGTAAGTGACTCAGTATAAACCCTGTCAATGCCGGAAAGATGGAACGGCTCGCCGTAAATCGTAACAGAATCAGGCGACACCGAGAGGGTTCCGACATTGATATACTGAGGCTTGAAACTGAGCGAATAGACCGGCTGGACCGGCACCCGCTTATGGTTCTCGAAAGGAAACCGGAAGGACAACGTATCGACCAGTAAGGTCTCCAGCTTGGTCCCCGTGCCGAAAATCTGCGCAGCGTACTTGTTCAACTCGTCAGACGTGATGTAGTACATCTCTTCACTGCTCCGGTGCATATCCGACGAATTGAAACGTATGACCACAGGCTGCTGATTCTCAGCCCTTTCCAGCTGGATAAGGCCGAATCCCGTAGCGCGGCACCTCGCCATAGCCACAGACGTGTTCGAAGACTGGAAAGCGTGACCGTTGATGTCGCACTGCGCCTGAACCGGCACACGGACGATTTCGGTATAGTTCAATGACAGATAATGTATCAGCCATATACTATAAGCCAGCAGGAGAGAGACAATAAAAAGCTTTGCATCCCTCCCGCTGATATTCAACTTTTCCGTTATTTTTCCGAACACGTTCCGCATAGCCTGAAGTCCGGATTATGGAACTACTGCTGCTGAGTTTCAGAGAAATCCTTTACAAGAGAATTCTTGTCCACTCTGAGTTTGGTCTCACCGTCCACCTTGATGATGACAGTCCTGTCTTTGATTTCAGCCACCTCACCGTAGATGCCGCCGATAGTCACGACCTTGTCGCCCTTCTTGAGGGCATTGCGGAACTTTTCCAATTCCTTCTGCTGCTTGCGCTGCGGACGAATCATAAAGAACCACATGATCACGAAGATGAGAATCAGCATCACCCACATTGACCAACCGCCGCCGACAGGCTGCTGACCAGCCGGTGCCTGAAGAATTAAAGTAAGAATATTCATTTCCAATAAAAATTTATTCTACAAATATAATAAAAGATTTTCCTTTTACGACAATCCTACTCCACCAGACCTGCTCCGCTCTTGACTATCTTGCCGTCAGCCACCAATTTCGCGCAAAGCTTGTCCAGAAGGCCGTTCACGAACGAGCAGCTCTTCGGAGAACTGTAGTATTTGGAAATTTCAACATACTCATTGATAGTCACTTTCAGAGGAATCTCAGGGAAACTCTCCGCCTCGGCCAGACCGAGCGCCACAATAGATATATCTATGGAGTTCAACCTGTCCGCCTCCCAGCCTTTCACAGACGAAGTGATGAGACTGTAATAGCCTTCGTATCCGGTAAAGGCGTTTTTCAACAGCCTGGTAACGAACACCTTGTCGCTCTGCACATCAGCTTCAGGATTCTTCTTCCTGAGAATGTCGCTCATATACAGATCCGGCAGACGCCAAGCCTTGCCTGCGGCCAGATCCTCCATCGTCCTGCAGCAGAAGGTCAATGAATATGCGAGATCATCTATCCAGTAAAGCGAAATGTCCTCAAGAATGGCTGCGAGCTGCGGATTGTCCACAAACTCCTTCTCAAATATCTTTATGAAAAGACGACAGTCCTCCTTGAGCGAACGGGAAGGCTCGGCCATATAGTTCTGGAAATACTTCTTGCCCTTGAGCGAGTCCAGAACAGAACCGATGAGCAGGTCATACTGCGACCATGAGAGGTTCTTGCGCTCAAGCATCTTCTTGAAGTCTGGATCGTTCCTGAGGATTTCAGCCACCTGATTGTCAGCGAACTTGGTATTCGGATTCAGGTCCTCCTCCGTAGGATTGAACTTGTTCTTAGCAAGGTCAATGCGGTGCTTCGCCTCATCCGTCAATGGCATAACTATCGACAGCATAAACAGATACAGGTCACGTGTCGCCTCGCAGGACAACTCCAGTTCCTTCATCGCATCATCCAATGTCATCTTGCCCACAGATGCATAGCCATACAGCACCTTGAAAGCCTTTATCCTCAAAATTCTTCTACCTAACATAATCGAATCAGTATCTTTTTCACAAAATTTTCTCAAAGATACTACCATTTTTCAGAATTATCCTTATATTTGGTAAATAATTAAATTTAGCAAGGGAGATATGTACAACGATGATTATGAGGGAGGCTACTCCCACGATCGCTCCGGCGATGAGATCTATTCAAAGCCGGTAAGAGCAGGCAAAAGGACTTATTTCTTCGATGTCAAATCGACAAAAGGCAATAACGACTTCTACCTCACTATTACTGAAAGCAAACGCAGGGTTGAACAGGACGGCAAGTTCAGTTATGACAAGCACAAGATTTTCCTGTACAAGGAAGATTTCGACAAGTTCGCAGAAGGACTTGAGGATGTCATTTCCTATATCAGAGCCAAATGTCTGAAGGATGCGCCTGAAGGAGCTGCCGAAGTAAAGGCTGCGCCAGAGGTCTCTGTCAATGAAAAGGCAGAGGATCCTGACATGTTCTAATATAACCCCGTAGCATAATACGAAGAAGGCGGCCCGATTGAGGTCGCCTTCCTTGTTATTATATGCAGCGCGTCATATATGCGCAGTGAGGATGAACCGGGGATGCACCGGACCCATCAGCACCTATTCTTTTATAGGGTCGCAGGTGAATACGACACCCAGACGCTTGAACACCCTGCGGTCCACCTCCGAAAGCATCACCGTCGAATGCACCTGACAGCCTGCAAGCTCAGGAAGCTGGGCCAATGCCCTGCGGCACTTGTCATCCGTAATGCTCAGCAGCGAAAGCGCCACAAGCACCTCATCGGTATGCAGCCTCGGATTATGTCCGTGAAGATAAGTAACCTTCGTCTTCTGGATCGGCTCGATCATATCACGCGGCAGAAGCTTTATATTATGGTCAATGCCGGCCAGATGCTTGATAGCGTTCAATATCAATGCTGCACTCGAACCCAGCAACGGGCTGCAACCGGCAGTGATGATAGTGCCGTCGGCAAGCTCGATGGCAGCAGCAGCCAGACCACCGCTCTCCTCCTTCCTCTCCTTGGCCGCCACAGTCGTCTTGCGGAACGAAGTGTCTATCTTGGCCTGCTTCATCAGAGAGCCTATCTTATTGATTTCAGCATCATTGACAGCACCGTCCGCCATCCTGCACAACGCATCATAGTACCTGCGCACGATTTCCTGCTTCGCGGCATTGCAGCAGATCTCCTCGTCGCACATGCAGTAGCCTATCATATTGACACCCATGTCGGTAGGCGACTTGTACGGATTCTCACCGTAGATGCTCTCGAAAATGGCATTGAGCACAGGAAAAATCTCGATGTCGCGATTATAATTGACCGCCATCTTGCCATAGGCCTCGAGATGGTACGGGTCGATCATGTTCATATCATTGAGATCAGCCGTCGCAGCCTCATACGCCAAGTTAAGCGGATGCTTGAGCGGCAGATTCCAGATAGGGAACGACTCGAACTTCGCATAGCCGGCCTTGATGCCCCTTTTGTGCTCCTGATAGAGCTGGGACAGGCACACAGCCATCTTTCCGCTGCCCGGTCCCGGAGCCGTAACCGCCACGAGAGGCCTGGTGGTAGGAACATAGTCATTCCTTCCGAAACCGTCCTCAGAGTCGATCAGGGCCACATTGTTCGGATAGCCCTCGATGGTGTGGTGGTAATAGGTCTTGATACCGCGCCTCTCCAGCTTGATGCGGTAGTTGTCCGCGCTGGACTGGCCATTGTAGTGAGTGATGACCACGGCGCTGACCAGGAAGCCATGCCGCTCGAACTCATCATGAAGCCGCAGCACATCCACGTCATACGTGATGCCGAGGTCATTGCGGACCTTGTTCCGCTCAATGTCCAATGCGCTTATGACAATGATGATTTCCGTGCTGTCGGCCAACTGCCTGAGCATACGCATCTTGGAATCCGGCCGGAAACCCGGCAGAACCCTGCTTGCATGATTGTCATCGAAAAGTTTACCTCCGAATTCGAGGTAAAGTTTGTCTCCGAACTGCGAAATCCGCTGTCTGATGCGTTCGGATTGAATTTTTAAATATTTATCGTTGTCGAACCCGTATTTCATAACGGGATTCAAAGTTACGAAAAAAATCCTTATATTTGAACTTTGACGACAAGATTCGTCGTTTTTTAGAAACAAATTTGCAGAACAGATGAGTTCGATATTACTTAAGAATATAGTAGTCAACGGAGTCCTTTCCAATATATATATTGAAGGGACGACCATCCGCAGGATAACTCCCGTCGGCATCTCTTCCGAAGAAGAAGTGATGACAGCATCAGGCGTGGAAGTGATGGACTGCGAAGGCAGGACAGCGGTGCCGGGATTCATTAACATGCACACCCACGCTGCCATGACATTGATGAGAGGCATCGAAGAAGACGTTCCCCTTACGGAATGGCTTGCGAAAATCTGGGAGACAGAGTCCAAAATCGACGCTGAATACGTTTACTGGGGCACGAAAGTGGCCTGCCTGGAGATGATAAAGACAGGAACCACCACCTTCAATGACCAATACTGGTTCTCCCCTTATGCCCGCAAGGCCGCTGTCGAGATGGGTATCCGCCCAGTGGTTTCATACGTTACCCTCGACCACGGGAACCATGAGGAATGCGAGAGGCAGAAGGAACAATGCATCAGGACCTATGAGGAGTCACTCGGGCTTGATGACGGCGGCATATTCGAAATCGGCATCCACGCCATCTACTCCACAAGCGAGGAACTGATTCTCTGGGCCACCGAATTCGCAAGGAAACATGGCCTGAAGATTCACATACACGTAAGCGAGACCGCGAAGGAAATCGCAGACTGCAAGGAGCAGCACGGCGGACTCTCACCTGTCGAATATCTGGACAGGCTCGGAGTTCTGGGACCGGACATTCTTGCCGCACACACCCTATGGCTGAGTGACAATGATGTGGAGATTCTCGGAAAACGCAGAGTGAACTGCGTCCACAACATCAACTCGAACACCAAGCTCGCGTCAGGTTATATGTTCAGGTACAATGAGTTGCGCGATGCCGGGGCAAATGTCTGCATAGGTACTGACGGCTGCGCCTCATCGAACAATCTGGATATGCTCGAGGCCATGAAGACCTCTGCATTGTTCCAGAAAGCCTGGAGGAACGATCCTAAGTCATTGCCTCTGGAGGAACTCCTCCCGCTCGCGACGGAAAACGGAGCGAAGGCATTGGGGCTGAACACCGGCAGGATCGAGGAAGGCAGATTGGCGGATATTCTGATAGTCAATACCGATAATACCTTCTTCATTTCTCCGGGATCATTCTTGTCGAATTTCATTTATTCAGCGCACAGCGACTGTATCGACCACGTCATTGCAGGCGGCAGATTCGTGATGAAGAACCGCAAGGTGAAGGACGAGGCAGGCATCATTGCAGGTGCGAAGGAACAACTAATCAAAATACTCTAAATCACATAGTTATGGACCCAAGATCAGAAAAAATTTTCAAGGCCGCTGACTATATCAAGGAGCGGCTCGACGGACGTGTTCCGGTAGCCGGAATCGTACTTGGAAGCGGATTGGGAAAGCTTGCAGAGAAGATCGAGAACCCTATAGTAATTCATTACAAGGACATCCCCGGATTTCCTGTTTCCACTGCCATCGGGCATAAGGGAAATCACATCGCAGGTGAGCTGGGAGGCAAATTCGTGATAGCGATGCAGGGACGCATCCACTATTATGAAGGTTATCCTATGGATCTGGTAACATTGCCTATACGCGCAATGAAAGTGCTGGGTATCAGCTACTTGTTCGTATCCAATGCCGCCGGCGGTATCAATTTCGACTACAAGGTCGGTGACCTCATGATCATCAAGGACCACATCAACCTCCTGCCGAACCCTCTCATTGGCCCGAATCTCGACGAATTCGGTCCGCGGTTCCCGGACATGACGCATCCTTATGACAAGAAGCTCATTGCCAAGGCCAAGGAGATTGCTGCAGAGGCTGGCATTCCTCTTCGCGAGGGCGTTTATATCGCAGGTACAGGTCCTTCTTACGAGACACCTGCCGAGTGGCATTTCTTCAGGACCATCGGGGCTGATGCTGTCGGCATGAGCACTGTGCCTGAGGTAATCGTGGCAAGACACTCCGAGATTCCTGTTTTCGGAATGTCGGTTATCACCAATGCCGCACAGAAGGAGTTCGCGGCTGACTACAAGAACGATGGAGACGATGTCGTGAAGGCTGCGGACGCTGCAGCGGACAAGATGACATATATCTTCGCCAAAATCATTGAATCACTTTAATTTACGGTGACATTGCCCATCCAGGCAGTGTCACTTTTTTAACAGAAAGATATGGAATTCGGTTTTATCAGAGTGGCTGCGGCGACGCCGAGAGTGAAAGTGGCTGATGTTGATGCCAATGTGGAAGAAATCTGCAGGATGGCGGAAGTCGCTGAGAATGAGCAAGTTTCCATCTTGGCTTTTCCGGAGCTGTCCGTCACGGGCTACAGCTGTGGTGATTTGTTTGCCCAGGAACTGCTGGTCAGCAAGGCTGAGGAAGGCGTAAAAAGGCTGAAAACATTCTCACGCGGCAAGTCATTGACCTTGGTCGTGGGCGTGCCGGTAAGAGTGCGGGGCTCGCTTTACAACTGCGCAGCGGTCATACAGAACGGGTCGCTGAAGGGCATTGTACCGAAAATTCACCTTCCGACCTATAACGAATTCTACGAATCACGCTGGTTCTCAAGCGGTTGCGATTTCCTTTCTGATACCCTGAGCGCTTACGGCCGGATTGAGGACAATGCCAAGGACTGCAGTTCGCCTGCCGCCGGTGCAGAAATCAGCTATGCCGGACACAAGGTGAATGTCTATCCGAATATGCTGTTCAATGTAGGCCGCGCGACTTTTGCCATAGAGATCTGCGAGGACCTTTGGACACCGATTCCGCCGTCTTCCCATCATGCTCTCGCAGGAGCTCAGATTCTTGTGAATCTTTCTGCGAGCAATGAGGTCCTGATGAAGCACCAATACCGCAAACAACTTATCAGTCAGCAGTCTGCGAGGACGATTTCGGCTTACGTCTATAGTTCATGCGGCTATGGTGAATCTACTCAGGATGTGGTTTACGCCGGTTCTTCTCTGATTTATGAGAACGGAAGTCTGATGGCGGAGAACAAAAGGTTTTCGCTTGAGGCAGGGATGATATGCGCGGACATTGACATTGACAAGCTTTCCGTGCTGCGTCAGAAAGAGAGCACTTTCCACTCTGTGGCACCTGACGGCACGGGTGACGGGCTGGATGCGCGGAGGTATTTCACTGTGGCATCTGGTGATGGCGCTGCGACTGATTTCGAAAAATGTCTGAGGAGGCATATAGACCCGCATCCTTTCGTTCCGGACAATGCGGCTGAGCGTGACGAGAGATGTCGTGAAATCACTGATATCCAAGTAATTGGCCTTGCGACAAGGCTCGCTCATATCCATTCGCAGACTGCCGTAATCGGCATTTCCGGCGGACTGGACAGCACATTGGCATTGATAGTGACGGTCCTGGCTTTCGACAAGCTCGGCTGGGACAGGAAACGGATTATAGGTATCACGATGCCGGGGCTCGGCACGACGACGAGAACGCATTCGAATGCTTCCGACCTGATGGCGGCGTTGGGTGTGACGTCTCTGGAGATTCCTATCGGGAAGGCTGTGGCGCAGCACTTCTCCGACATTGGCCAGAACCCTGAGGTTCAAGATGTTACCTATGAGAATTCGCAGGCACGCGAAAGGACGCAGATTCTTATGGATGTGGCCAACAAGGAGAACGGTATCGTGGTTGGTACCGGTGATCTTTCTGAGCTTGCGCTCGGCTGGGCGACGTACAATGGCGACCACATGTCCATGTACGCGGTGAACGCCAGCATTCCAAAGACGCTTGTGCGATACCTGGTGGGCTGGGCCGCCGAGAACCATTTCGAGAGTGACGTGGCAGTGGCTGCCGGACGTGGCGCTGTGGGGGCTTGCGGTGGTATTGTGGGTGCTGCTGGTGATGAGAGTGCTTGCGGTGGTGTGGAGAATCGTGGTAGTGTGGGGAATCGTGGGACATCGCCAGAGACTTCTCGTGGAGACGTAGCTGACCGCAAACGCTCTGTGCGAGAGATACTTATGGATATCATTGACACACCGGTAAGCCCTGAGCTGAAGCCGGCGGACAGCGAGGGAAACATCACCCAGAAAACGGAAGACCTTGTGGGCCCATACGAGCTGCACGACTTCTTCCTCTACCACATTTTCCGTTTCGGTGCGAGACCATCTAAGGTTTACTTCCTGGCACGCAAGGCTTTCGAGGGCGTATATGACGACGCCACCATTCTCAAATGGTTGAACACGTTCATCAGGCGTTTCTTCGCCCAGCAGTTCAAGCGTTCCTGCCTCCCTGACTGCCCGAAAGTCGGTTCCGTCTCCCTCTCCCCAAGAGGTGACTGGCGAATGCCGTCCGACGCCTGGCGCACCATCTTCCTGAACGACCTGCCGGAAAGGTGATTACTGCCTTTTTATATTCTCGATGACACAGCTATGCTTTTTGGTGCTTCGGTCATAGTTGATTCCGACTAAAACTATGTCGCCGAAATATGACTTGAGCGCATCGCCGTAGTTTTTCTGCTGAATTTGGCGGATAGCCGTATCTGCGTTTTGATTGAATTTCAGTTCAAGGACGATTGCCGGTAAATCAATATTCTTATGTGGCACCAATACGATATCGGCGAACCCTCTGCCGGTCGGCAGTTCACGAACTATACTGTAACGGGATCTTGCTGTATAGAAAGCCAATGAAAGCACACAAGCCAATGAATTCTCATCATTGTATTGGAGCAAACTGGTATTTTGTTCGTGAACTTTATCGACGCATGATGCTACGATGTCCGCATCGCCATTCAGAACACATGACAATAGATAATCCGATTGCTTTAAGGCATCATTGACTTCAGACCAGCCGGAGTCAGCGATGGCAGTTTCGAACTCCTGACGAACTTCATAATTTGGAATGTTGGCGCACTTTGTTTCAGTATTGTAGGAAAGATATCCCAAGTGGCACAAGAGCGTAAGAACGTCATCCTTGCAGTCAATCTTGTGCATGTCGTTGCTGAATCGAAGGGAGTTCACCTTGACCGGAATATCATTGAGAAGGGATACGACATCATCTTTCAGCCCGTCGAAGTTCATTGTAATATATTGAATCAGGCTTTCAAATGTATTTGTGCTTGCCCAATAACTGGCGAAGGACTTTCTTTTCAGAGCCCGCATGACTGCAAAAGGATTATAAATTGCCTTTTCGGAACCTAATTCATATCCGTCATACCAAAGCTTCATTTGTCTTGCATCCATACTGGCGTCATGACATAGACCGGCAACCTCTTTTTCCGTAAAACCGAAATATGGAGCAAGTTGAGCCGGACTTAGCATCGTGTATTCCTCGAAGTTATTCAAAGCAGATTGTGTATTGTACCGTTTGATTGGAAGAATACCGGTCATATATACACACGCGAACACATATTCAGTTTTGCTTCCCTTGAACAACCGACGCAGGAAATCAACATATTCATCCATCAATGCCTCATAACCTTCACGACAAAGCGCATCCCACTCATCTATAAGACAAACGAATTTTTCGCCAGTCTGATCGACGATGTTTATCAAGAGATCCATCAAATCATCGTTGGTATTCATGGCGACGTTATTGTACATGCTCAATAGCTCTTCGCAGATATCGTGCTTTATTCTGTCAATGAGATGCTCATCATCCCCATACTTGGTTACGAAATCAGTCATGTCCAGATAAAGCACAGGGAAGCGATTGAGATTTTTCTCAAAATCAGCCTGTTTACTTATCTCCAGCCCTTCAAATAATGACCTTGATTCACAGGACCTGTCATAATAAGCATTGAGCATTTTCACGGCAACAGACTTCCCGAAACGGCGGGCACGAGTTACGCACATATACCGATTCTCGGTTAACATTACGGAATTAACCTCCTCTATCAGCATACTTTTATCCACAAAATTAGTGTTGCGGACAGAAGCGAAGCCGTCATTGCCTTTATCTATAAAATTCCCCATGGCCAATTATTGAATATATAGCGTTTGCACGCGGATCTACATTTGACAAATCTACACTTTTATTTCGAATATAACGTAATTTATCTGTATCTCCCCTTGTAAATGTTTGCTCATTGGCTGATTATTTCCGGCTGAACATTTCCTGCTCATGCCCTGTCCCGCGGCATCCGCTCCCCGTGACACACCCGTTAGCGACACCCACTCCCCGTGAATTTGAACGGCGATTCTTAGGAGTTCACCGCGACTTCCGCCGCCCGCCGTAGGCAAAAGCCTACGATCTGCCAGCCGCTCTCAAGAAAGGCTGCCACTGACTTATGTAACAGCGGTCACTAAGATAGACTTAGCAGTAATATTCTGAACAGAAAAAGAAGTAATATTTCCTTTATTGTTCAAATTATTGCTATATTTGCAGCATGAAGATAGAATTAAGTGAAATAGGAACCATTCCCGTAACAACTTCAATCATTGAATCGTTATATCCGGAACTGAAGTCAGCTGATAAGAAAGTTACTTGGCTTGAGAAGCAAGGATTTATCATCAGACTGAAGCGGGGACTTTATGTGGCTAACCCCAATTATTCAGAAAAGACTCTATCGAGTGAGTTGATTGCCAATCATATCTATACACCTTCGTATATTTCAATGTCTACTGCACTACGATATTATGGACTTATCCCCGAGGCTGTATATGTTCATCAATCAATGACGGTAAAGCATTCGCGTAGCTTTCAAACTCCGGTCGGCTGCTATGACTACAAACATATCTCAAAAATGGCATTTCCAATAGGAGTAAGAAGTATGTATAAGGATAATTATGCTTTTCTTATTGCATCACCGGAAAAGGCTTTGTGTGATTTGATTGCCAACTCCCCACAGGTCTATCTTCGCTATATGAAAGATGTGGAAACATATCTTGAACAGGATATTCGTATGGATATGGATGAGTTCAATAAGATGGATAAAACCATATTCGAAGACTACATAAAAGTTGGCAAAAAGGCCGATTCAATTTCGACACTTTTAAAATTCTTAAGACGATGAAAAATGAAATATTCGACAATATGCTCTCCCGTTATGATTTAGCAACAGAGCAACAGAAGAGAAACGCTATATTTGAAGTGAACCAACAAGTGATACTTGCTGGCTTGTATGCCGGAGGCTTTTTTGAGTCGGCGGCTTTCTATGGTGGAACTTGCTTGAGAATCTTTCATGGCTTACAGCGTTTCAGTGAGGATATGGATTTTTCATTGCTTAGACAAGATGACAAGTTCGATTTCACGAAATATTTTCCTGCTATCATTGATGCTTTTACAATGGTAGGCCGTGAGGTCGAAATAAAGAAAAAAGACAAGAGGAATTTCGGAAAGGTCGAATCTGCATTTCTTAAAGACAATACCGATGTATATGATGTGACTTTCCAAAGAGAGAAGTCCATAAAGATAAAAATCGAAGTAGATACTTGCCCTCCGTTGAACTTCAAGACGGAACAGAAGCTATTGCTTCAGCCATATTCATTTATGACCCGTTGTCTTACACTTCCCGACTTGTTTGCAGGCAAGATGCACGCATTAGTATATCGTGCCTGGAAGAACAGAGTAAAAGGTCGTGATTGGTACGATTTTGAATGGTATGTACGCCATAATGTCCCACTTGATTTTACTCATTTAGCAGAACGGTGCAAGCAATTCAACAATGAGGATATCACACCAACGTTATTCAAAGAGAAACTCATTGAGCGTCTCTCAACATCTGATATAAAACAAGTGAAAGAAGATGTACTGCCTTTCGTGCGCAATCCAAAGGAACTTGACATTTGGTCAAATGATTATTTCGTACAGTTGGCTGGGATGATGAGAATGGAATAATCTTGTATTTAGAGATTGTCATTTAATGTTTTTAACCTGAACGAAGCAGCGACCAATCCCTTCAATTTCTGCGTCCGACTCATCAAAATTTCATTTTCATATTGGATTCACACATCTCCACCACCCCAAAACTTACACCGCCTCGCTCCCATCTTCGCCGTACTTTCCATCCTTGGCTTCATAGATGACGGCCTTTCTTAGAATGAACAATTCCAGCCACCCCTGAACGATTTTCGCATATCCACAGGACTGGAAACCCACCAAATCAAGATCAATCCACATAGAGACGCAATAATATCAAATAAGCGTTAAAGAAACTTATGTTAAGCAATTTACCACTGATAAATCGTCGGATATTGCACTACTTCAAAAGTGAATCCGTTTCCCATATTTAATGTGGCACCATCTTGAAGTGAGCGGGCAAAATCAGAAAATCGTTGCATCGTTGCTATAACTGATGATTTCCTCTCATTAGACATATCTTTGAGACGAACGGCAAACAATGCACTTTTATTGGCATAAGCACGTATCTTTGTTGCGATTTCCGGCACTACTACAAGTTTTGTTATAGAGGTCAATAATTGTTTATAAGCCTTAGCTCTTTTACCATCATTATGACCATGGCTATTGTTATAAGGCTTGACATATTTCTCTTGAGTACAGGTCATTTCACAAAAAGCCAAGCGGTTATGCACATTGTCATATAGCATCAAGTCGCATTTATCTCCAACAGAAGAAAGGGCATTGCCATCAAACTGGGTAAAGAAATCTTCAAGATTTACAATAGTCAATGGATTTTCACTATTGAGACGTAACACAACCTCATCGTCGCAGATTTTCCTTCCGGAATTTTCACATTCAGCACAAGCTTTATTGTCGGCAAATGTAGATAGTCCAGGACTTATTGGCCTCGAATTTATCACGACATCACGAACGACTTTGTAGTATTTTTTATAATCCACCTCAAACCCATCCATATCAGCACTCAGTTTAATTCTGCATATTCATTTCCAATAGCTTCCATAGTCTCGACCATATCTGTAGCGTCCACCCTCGTCTTGCCATCTTTGGTAAGAGTCATTAAGGATTGGATTTCACCTTCAAAAACTCTATACACGTCAAGCTGTTTCTCATCCACACAGGGCTTGCCATTCAGATAGTCTCCATTTGTCTTTCTTGAAAGGAGAACGTTAAGGTAATTTACAATATAAGGACTGTGAGTAGCTATCATTAATGAGATATCATAATCTTCCGGCCCATTGGAAATGGCTCTATCTGTGATGAAATCCACGAGATGCAATTGACTTTCTGGGAACAAACTTAATTCAGGTTCCTCTATGAACAAGTGAACTCTCTTATGGCTAAGTTCACCTACATTTTCAACAGCCCTGAAATCCTTCAAGGAATCTGCTTTAGTCACATACGAGAAAATCGCCTGATTCATTGAGCCCACGATATCAAATTTCTTGGAATAATACTCGACAATCAGATTAAGCGGCATAATGTTTTTCATCCCAGAAGAGGCATCGCTTAATTTAATGTCGAAAGTATTTCCATTTTCGGTCGAGACAATTCTATGTTTAAGACCCTGTTGTGTTTTTCTGACCTCTAACTTAACCCCAAGATAGTCTACACCAAAGTCCCTAATTGATTCTGAAGCTTTCACATAGTCCTCATACGTCTCATTAAGATAAAACTGCTTTTTGACAGAGATCTTTCCCTCAATAATATCGGCCACAAGATTTCTGTTGTCTGCGATAAAAGAAATCTTTTCCAAGGACAATTGACTTTTAGGAATATACTGTGACGTTCCATTCAAGTTTCCATTTTCCAGCCTGATAACCACTTCACCGTTTTTATATGTGATTATAGAAGATGTTCTCATGTAGTCTTCAAGGCCGACAGTCCTCAGCAGACTGTCTATACGAAAACGAAAAGGTGTTTTTTTGACACCAGAATACTTGAGATATGAGCGAATCGACATCATTTTATACAGCCAACGTGAAAGAGCAAGCACTTTCATGATTGTGCTCTTCCCACTGCCGGACTCGCCAATCAAAACGGTCATCGGCTTTATATCCTCGACATGAATATGCTTGATCGGGCCGAAGTCTTTTATCTCCAATGATTCAATCATACATTAATGCGCATTAACATTGAATCAAATTTACATTAAAATAATGACAACGTCAAGATTTCTTGTCCGAATAGTAGAAGATTATGGTCAATATCAATGCCACCGTGCCCCGTCCCTCCAAAAGGAACCTACTTCTACGGTTTCCCGAACATCGCTTCACAGCGAGCAGGAATTTTCATCCATCCTGAGTTATATGAACGTCCAATCTTATCTTTTGAACAAGGTGTCCCCATATAATTCTTCCATTCTGCACCTTCCAGCCCTTCAACGCATTTTATCAGTTTGAGAGTTTGAAAACACTCCATTTGTTTAAGCGTTCTATAGTCTCGTTCATTCCGAATATCCTTGTACCTTTCTTTTACGTAATTCTGACAATGTAAGCATCAGGCTCAATTCATTTTTCCTACGGCATCCATAACCACACTATTCCCTCTGTATATGTAGTCATCAAACAAGTCCATAATCTCATTTATAGATTCATCATCCCAATTCTCCCTCAATTTGTTGTAAATTTGCAGCAACACCCTCACCACATCGTTATCGGCATTCCATTGTCCCTCTATTTCAGAATACTTTTGATCTAATATAAACCTGCAACACTTCTCCGGATATTTCGAAATACATTTCTGAAGATATTCGAGTTGATCATGAATCATACGATTCTTCTTGCGGGGCAATGTTTTGGTGATATCACAATAAAAGCCAAATGCTTCAACGGGAAGCCGATTGCAGTACTCACAATAAGCCTTTACTACAGAGTCTCTGTCATCAGATGAAAAACGACGAAGCAATTCAGCAGAATACTCTCTCATTTCTGAGTCTTTAAATGATTCCATTGCTGTTTGAATCATTTTGACAATTACATCTTCCTCATTATATGAGAGTATTCTCTCCAATCTCAAACTGCAATCCTCCCGAGTCTTATCATCACGTAATCCATAAAAGTAGATTTGTGCTAAAATCTTGTGACTGACAGGATCAGGTTCAATCCGGTCAATATATTCTTTCACGACTTCGTTCTTATTGTAAATACAATGTTGGATTGCATCCGCCCTTATGAACAATGCTTCCGGTCCAAGACCGGCAAGAAGTTGTTTCATCAGATGAAAATAAAGCGACTCATCAAAGGCACATTTCACATACAACAAGTACAATGGCAATGTTTTCAATGATTCAGAGAAACTTGCTTGAAGTTTGCTGAGGATTCCGTAAATCTGAGACCGTCTTTCCGGCAAAGAACAAACATGTATCAACAATTCGACAGCTCGTCCCTGATTTGAATTGATTGCCCGTTCAATAAGTTTGCTTGCCCTACGCTCAATGCTCTTCATGTCATCCTCATAGAAGCAGCCATGTTCATCAGAATGTAAGGCTGCAATTGTTTCTGCAACCGCTATAACCTTATCCAAATATGGATTCTCTGACTTGACGAAGTATTCTGCAATCTGTTTGAATGAACTGCTGTTTGTCTTGGCATATTCAACTGAGATATATGGCTCAGCCAAATTCCATAGAGACAATGGATCTTCCACTCCAGCCAAAAGTCCCTTAATCCCTGCTACTTTATAGATAGGCCTCACATCATTATTCGATACTATGTCCCGGATAAAGCCTCTGAATTTATCCGGATTTGCGGAGACACATTTTTCAAAAGCATCTGCATGGCCTTCCAAATCAAATGGACGGTCGTGACTACGCCAACTACGAGATTCATCAAGTTTCAAGAAAGAATTCAACCAGTTCTCTAGCGAAAACCTCGAATATGTATCATTGCTTACAAGTCCACCACCATAATATGTTACAACAGTTCTGTCTTCTGGACGTTTTACAACAGTACGTTTTCCAAACCTGCGCAACAACTCCTGCGAGCATTTCTTCATTTCAGGAATCAGTCCATCTTCCGGCAACGTATTACATATCAAATCCCACTTGCTCCTCCAAAGATGAGGACAGAAATAATAATCCGGACGACGGTCTCTGTTATAATAAAGATCGATTGGCGATTTGAACGACAGTACTTTTTTCTGATACATAACCGCATCGTGAGCATCTAAATTCAGATACCAAGATTTAACCATTTTCAAATAAAAGAACTCGATATCACTGGCCAAGTACATATTAACAGACTGTTCATCAGCAATAATCTGTCGTATCAGTTCGTCATACGCCTTCGGATTTGCAGCCATTGCGGAAAAAGCCATTGAAATGGACGTCTCATTCCTCAACTTCATCAAGCGGTCTATTATCGGCCTCATAATTGCCAAATCAGAAGAAAACTTGGTCAAGAGTTCTTCATATATCGTTAAAAGCTTTTTCGAGTAGTCCTCCAAAGAAAAGGCATCAAATGCTTTTGAACGAGAAAAACCATATAAGCCATCATACGAAGACTGATTTATGATTTTAACAATAGCGCTACTAATGGTCAAAAGGAAAGCCTTAGGGTGTTTTTTTATCAGAAGCGGAAAGAGGACTTCAAATAACTCATATTCGTCATTTCTGTATTTCTCTGCTTTTGACGTAAAAAAATTCACAAGCGAAACTTCAGCCTCTTCAAGAGCGAATTTTTCATTTGTCAGTAACGCATCTTTTATCAACTCAATAGAGTAAAGCCGATTATGTGGCCTTATTTCTCGATATGCATCTAAAACACATTGCTCACCATAGTCATTGTGCTCACTCAATATGTACGCAGTAGAGAACAATCTTGTATCTGAGTCATTGATTCTATTGACAAGTTCATACACATTTTCCGGATGTTCAAAGACAAATTTCGATAAACATACGGTAAGAGGAAAACAAATTGGACTGTCTTTCGTTAAATCCGCTAATACCGGCTTGACGATATTGCTTATTGTAGCAAACCATCCATCCGCTTGCACTCCTCGAAGAAAATACACCAGAAGTCTATTATCTTTCTTGCAGAAATCCTTGATCAGTCGCATTTCTGCAAGTTGAGGCTCTTGAATAGATGCCAACACTGATATCGCCAACAACTTAACATGAAAACGGACGGATTCTGATGAAAGTATAGAGCGAACTTCTTCGACAAAAAGAACTCCGTTATGGCTGCGCTCATATTCCAATACAGCCTTTACAATTGGTCTCAATTCCAATCCTTGAAAGTCATTCTTAAAATCATCCACTAATGACTTTCCGGAATAAGCATATTGTCTGGCAAGAATGTATTCGTAAAACGACTGATGAAAGAAGGACACAAAATTGCCGTCAATATTTATCAGCCCCGAACTGGCCAGATAACCAAAGGATCTCTTTTGTGTTGTCGCAGGAGTCAATATCGGTCTCAATGTACCGGCAGACCTTGCCGAGTTTGCAATAAGATACAATGTGTCCTCTAAAGTTCCACTGTCAATGTGATTCGGCGATTTGCAGATATATTCTTCCCATATCGCGTCATATAATTCTATAGGATTTCCAAAATGGAGACCGGCAGACCGTCTTTTATACAATATGCAGAACGCATTGAGATATTGCACGGTCTTTAACATTCGAAACGTAGCATCATCAAGTTTGTCCCGAAGGCCAGCTTCCACCTTTTCCAATGCACCTGCAACCTCATTGTCCGTCAAATTGCCAATTTCAATCAGGTGCGCCTTATTCTTGAGGTTACATAAATCAGAATCATAATTCAAGTCATAGTTCCTGCAAGATACTATCGCCCGGACATTAGGCCAATCCTCCAAAGAAGACAGCAAAGTCATCATCACATTCAAATGGCCTCTGTCATTGGACATACACTGGGAAAGTGCGTCAATTTGGTCTATAAACAGAAGAATCTCCTTCTTACCGATGCTATAGAATTCTATAACACCACGCATCTTCTCCAATGTTATGTTATTGCCAAAATCATCGATGGCGTCAGCTTTGATGCAGAGAGATCTGCAAGTCTCCGGATTCAGAGAATCTACGACTTCTTTCAAAACTGCAGACTTACCGACTCCCGCATCTCCTACAAGAAGGCAAATTCGTGCATCACCATCGCCACGAGAATTGGATATCCATTCTTTTATTTCATCTACCTGATGCCTGACAATATGAGAATCCGATATTCCATGTAATTGCTTGGATATTATGTTGAAATATGATTTCTGCAGAGCAGCAAAATCTTCGGCCAATTTCTTATCATCTTGGATACTCGCCATCTTCTGGACGTAAAGTTCTCGCCAAGCATTTACTGTCTCAACAACAGAACTTTCGGCACATTTTTCCGAATCACGGAAATAGTATCTGGCGCTACTTTGTATGTGGTCAGACTTATTCTTGAACTCTTCGATTGCGATTGAATCAATGTTCCGCCAATAGAACTTCTTGTTTACATCATCACTGGCGATAAACATAACCAATTCGCCTTTATGTCGCTCCGCGTATGCATAAATCGACATCGGTATAGGATAGAAAACAGAACCATCTTTCTCTGGATAAGTAAGGTGTTTTACCTGGACCACAATTTTTCCATAAGAAGTATTGTCTTCGCATAGAAGTTCCAAATACCCTTCTATATTGGAAAGTGTGCCACCTTCCTGAAGTTGTTGGCAGTCCACCAAATTATCAGAAAGCATCGTCTTAAGCAGCAGAATTGAACGGCGGTCAAGCTTACTCGACTCACTCTGGTTTTTATTTGGAATCAATTCACCTACACTCATTTCCTTCGATCTGCATTTTACTGAACACAACTAATCCTATCTCGCCCCTATAAAAGTATCATTCAATCTGCAAATTCGATATTTTTCATCCGAAATGCAAATTTATTTTGCGATTCCTTCCGTTCCTTACGTTGGGTGGCCGTTGGAGAATTATTATTGTATTTTATTAAATTTCCTCCATCTCGTTATTTGAATTAAAATAGGGCCTCTAAATATTTTCCGATAGTCTTTACTCTGTTGCGTATTACGTATCTTTCTATGACAAAAATAGAGAACTTTGATTCTGAATTATATATAATGGTTACCTTTGAGCATTGGTTCACCGGTTACAAAGAAAACTTCATCAAAAACTACAACTATGCACTTTCTAAATAAACACTCACACATATCTAAAGAAGGTGCAGAGTCTGATTAATTATGAAACAGATGTTATCTAAGAAAATTATGAATGATGATATGACTCGTAAATTCTTTCACAATCTTAAGGGAGATAAAATGCTCAAGTTTCTATCCTTTCTTTCCGTGTTACAGGATAATTCATGTTTCTGTTATAGGTTAGAAACAGCTATGATTAAATCTTACTTAATGTGGAGACGAGGAAAATATGACTGGCCGCTGATTGATAGAATACTTGAGCATGGCAATCCTCAGGTTGAAGATCCGCAAGAAAGACTGTTTGTTGAGGCCGTTCATACACCGATAGGTTCATATAAGGTATTCTCTGCTTTTTATTTGACTCATAAATACCTTCTTAGTCAATTGCTTTTTCTTGCACATAAGTATAAAATAGGTCATGGTAACTTGAATTTGGTGTATACTATTTTAGAAATATCAAATGTTATTGCTGATAGATATAACTATAGTTGGAATGTCTGCGGTAAATATAATGCGGAAAATGTGTATACATCAAACTACAAAGAATATGGAAACTGTGAATCATATAATTGTTTTAGCGAAGCGGAAATTAAAAACATATTTGTAAAATATAAAGCGGATGGAAGATTCTTTAAGTCTTTCATATTGTGTCTCAAAAAGAATGAATACGAAAAGGAGTTTAGCAAATTAGGTCATTGCGACACCTTCGAGTTGCATCCTTTCCTGAAACTAAATAGTGGAGAATACTTAGTCTTATTTCCAGCCAATCTCTTGAGGACAGCTTACAGACTTTGCTATTGTGCTCTTGTTAAGGAACTTGGTGAGAAACATCTGTTAATGCTTATTGAGCATGAGATGATTCAAGAAACAAGACGTATCTTACAAGGTGAGCATGAATCTTTTGAGGGACAAAATAATTACCAAAACATACCTTTTCTTTGGTTCCGCTTTGATGAAGATAAAGTCGCCAATGTCGCAATTGTTTTAGTGGATAAGAAAACTAAACTGGATCAAGCGCTTAAAGATTCAGAGGAGGCTCTGAATAATGCTTACCCGCATAAAACAATATTTACGTTCTTGGTTACACAAGAAATGGCTGAGGAAAGTCTCTTCATTACTGTCAGTCGTGATATCACTCACTTCTCGATTGAAGAACTGAAGTTCGTAATGAACCAAGATAGGATGAATCTACTGAATCTATATTATTATAATCAGGATAAAAGGAATCTAAAATTTGTGCCTGCCACGCAAGAAATTGATATCTTTGCATATTATAGTTCCAAACGTTACACTTTCTATCAGGATGAAATGCCCAAGATGATGTTCGTAGAAACCGGAAAGGCATTATCACTTCGAGATCAATATCTATGTGGACAGGATGAGCATATGGTATGGTATGCACCGCAAGGTAGCCATGTTCCGGTTAAACATTATGCAGATATTCCAAAACAAGTTCCAATATATGTACCTTATATGATGGTGAATGATCTATTCATGCTTCAACTACGAAATCGTGAATTGTGGATTCATTTTGTTTGCAATGAGGATTATCGCATATTTGGTAGAGAAGCAACCATCGCATTGATGAATTGGGTATATGCTCTAGAGAAAAAACAGGAAATTGTTAGTATTAATCATACTATTCATGTGGAATTCATTATTATGCCAAGTCACATCTACGAGTGGAGCAAAACTAATGATAATATTATGGAATTTTGTGTGCCAGAAGATATCATGAACTCTGATACTTCTACTTTGGAAAGAGAATTAGTGTGTCAATTCATCAAGGCTCTAGATGATTGTGGGTTTACTAAATGCGACACTTTGTCTGATAATATCTTGAGGCTGTTTGATTCTGCACCGGGCAGGTTTATCCAGATTGATAAAAGTGAAGATGTTACTGTTATTGATGAGCAGGATAGTGTAGATTCATGCTATTTCGTAAATTTAAGATATTGTGATATAGTTCTGTCTGAAATAGCGGATTTTCTAAACATAAAGGGAGCTGAAAGGATTTTTGATTTCGTAGAGTCTAAGAAGATTATGATTCGAGTGTCTGATTATCTCCTTACTGAAGTGAGAAAGCTATTGTCTGAGATGGACACAAAGCTACTTCTTACATGTATGCTAAATCTCCATCACTCCATGATTTATTGGTCGAAGCTTACACAAAGAAGGTTCGAATCACTGAGCAAGGCATATTCTTTATTCGATGCGACATTTGATAATCAGTTTGAGTATGTCAATGAATATTCCGAGATGAATACATTGACACAATGTATGATTGAAACAATTGTTTTATATGGCATTCACAATACTGGGGGAAAACTTGGATTAGAGAAGTTGGATCGTCTATTTGCCCTTAAGCACTTTAGCTTAAACATGGGTGTCTATATGGATCAATTAGGAGAAAAAATTAAAGGTTCAGAGTTGACTATCCTAAAAAATGGAAGGTTGGCAATGCCTAAACCAATAATTGACAGACTTAACAACTATTTCTATAGATTGAGAGAATTGTCAATGAGTAATCCTGGATTATACATGATGTTGAATAAGCTGACACCAATGTTTTTCATTGATACAAATGACAAAATATTTGCAGAGGCTTTTAATTCACAATTTGGCATTCCATTTGAGATGTATTGTAAGGTACTATCGGCCTCCATTGATTATGCTAAGAATAATAAACAACCAGTAACGGTGTTACCAGAGAAGGTCTTTTTTAAAACAGTTTGTGCCGGTATTTTTGATGAAGATAATACGAAAGCATTTAAGGCAAATTTTGTACTTACGGAGGAACTCAATTATAAGAATCTTAAGTTTAGTGATAAATGGGTTCAGAGATTTAATCGTCCTGTGCAAGTTACAGCACGGCCTTGGATACTTTTTGATGGCAACATCTATTATTCAACCAAAACACTTTGTGAGAGTTGGATGATTAGAATGGAACGGTTAAATAATGGAACAGTGGTAAATACCACCCCAGAAATGCAGGCTCTTATATCAAAAGTGAATAATAAAAAAGGACATGAGTTCACTATAAATATCAAGAAATTGTACGAAGATCTTTCTCTTGACTATTTATATGTGGATTCTGAGGTTGAGATTATGCCAGGAAAACCTCTCAATTCCGTAAAAAAAATTGGAGATATAGATGTTCTATTAATAAACAAAAGTACAAAACAGATTGTTTGTATTGAAGCAAAGAATTTCTCAGAAAGTAGAACTGTATACGAATTGATACAGCAAAACAAAAAGATTGTGACTAAAGAACTGCCCCATGTCATAAAAAGAGATGTTTGGTGTAAGGATAATATTGATAAGTTTAAATTTTATGTGCCTGAAGTTGATGGCGAATACTCGGTTAAAACAATATTTTTGACATATCACGAAAATGCTTATAAATACTTTGAACATGAACACGACAATAATATCACATTCCTTTCCGCTATTGAAATAGTAGAAAATCCTATGGACGTGTTTACAGGAAATAAAAGAAATTTGCTAAATCTATGAGGATTTAGCGTTCAGTATCCCTTGTCTTTCCCAACGGAGAGTTGACTAATTAAAATCACAATTCTTTCCGGTCTTTTATTTATGCGCAAGTCTCATCGGCATTTGTCCAATGGCCACAAAGGTTTCCCAATGAAAATCCTGAACAAGTTAGCAGATGTTGACGTGCTTGCATGCGGTTATAACACACTGAAAGACAGGTAATTATGATGCTTTGTGCTCGATTCGGTCTCTGCCAACTCTCATAAAAAAATAGGGAAGTTGGCACGCTACCGATGCTGCAATACGCTGTTAACCAATTATTTCCGAAATATTGAGACTGCCAACTTGTTCGAAAAATGGAGGTGCAGACACGGTGGAAGTATTGCTCTGTACATGAATGTTTGAACCAAAAAATGTTATCTTTGCACAAGAATGGAATAATTCGGAATATCATAATGGAATACAAAGACCATCATATTCTAAGACTGATACATTTCGACAATTTAGAAGACACTCTAAAAAGCGGAATGTACAGCAAGAATAGTGGCCATGTTATTCCGAACTTCACCAACATCGGCGACACAACGCTCATTAAGCAAAGAGAAACGTTCAAGGTCAGGATAGTTCCGCCTAACGGCTATCTAGGTGATTACGTGCCATTCTACTTTGCAGGGCATTCACCAATGTTGCTAAATATTAAAACCGGCAATCGGGGTGTCCAACAAAGACCTCAAGAGGAACTTTTATATGTGGTATGCAAAATAGGTAGCATCCTCGACCACTGCAGTGAATGGTGTTTTACTGACGGGCATGCCAAGAACCATATTACCCGATTCTTCAACAATCCAGATGACTTGTCTAAACTGGATTGGACTACGATTCGCAAACAGTTCTGGTATGACACGGAAGACGATATGGACCGCATGAGACGCAAACAAGCGGAATTTCTAGTTAAAGGTCACGTCCCTATAGAATGCATCTGCGGCCTGATTGTTCTTAACCAAGAACAAGAAGAGCAAGCCAAATTAATCCAACAGAAGATTGGAGTCGAAATCCCAATCTATGTAGATACTCACAGAAAATACTTTTATCCATGATACGATTCACGAAAGGTAATCTCCTGACTGCAAATGCAGAAGCACTTGTAAATACCGTCAACACAGTAGGAGTGATGGGTAAAGGGATTGCATTGCAGTTCAAAGAAGAGTTTCCGGAAAATTTCGCCATATATGCCGACGCATGCAAGTCAGGCGAATTAGTGCCTGGAAAACTTCTCATAACCAATGAAAAGAATCGTGCCGGAGAAGAGAAAACCATCATAAATTTCCCTACCAAACTGAATTGGCGAAATCCATCCAAATATGAATATATTAAAGATGGACTTGTCGAACTTGTAAAAGCAATCGGCGAACGCAAGATTACAAGCATTGCCATTCCACCATTAGGATGCGGCAATGGCGGTCTGAAATGGGAAATTGTAAAAGGACTGATAGAGGAAGCCCTAAATGACGTAGATGCCGATATAAGTATCTACGAACCTAATACGGAAATAAAGTCAATGCTACAGTCAAAGCCTGTCAGCAAAGAAGTGAAACTGACACCTTCGAGGGGGCTTATTACGTATGCAATGTACTATTACGACTCCCTTGGAGAGAACTGCAGTCTATTCGTAGCAAACAAACTTGCATATTTCCTCCAACGCCAGGGGGCGAAGTCGTTTGCAGATATTAAATTCACAGCCCATCATTATGGCCCGTACAGTCCACAGATAAGTCACATTATCTATAGTCTCAACGGTACTTATATTCAAGGCTTTGAACAAATGAATGCAACCGCATTTGAACCTCTTACGATGCAGTATAGTCGTATCAACGAAGTAAGTTCATATGTAAGGACTCTCGATAAAACCGAGCAGGACAGCCTTAAAGAAACCATCAGACTAATCTCCGGATTTGAATCCACCCTGGCACTTGAAGTGTTGGCCTCTGTAGATTTCATCAGGCACGACAATCCCGGGATCAGCCTGGAGGACACAATCGCCGCCATCCACAACTGGTCGGAGCGCAAGAACAAACTCTTCAAAAACGAATATATCCAGATAGCCTATGACCATCTGGATACATTCTATGGTAAATCGAAACTGTCTGCAGGCCACTGAGCCGTTACACTCCCTACCGAATCGCCTCTTTGATGCAATCTACAATATACCGGACATCATCGTCAGTTACGTATGGGCCGGCAGGGAGACAGAAGCCTATCTTGAAGAGAGCGGTTTCCACGTCGTTGGTGTAGGCTGTGGCACCTGCGTAAACCGGTTGCTTGTGCATTGGCTTCCAGACCGGACGGCACTCGATTTTCTTGTCGAGCATGAACACGCGGAGAGCCTCCACATTTTCGTTCGGCTGGCAATCGGTCGTAGCACAATCTACGGCGTGAATCACACCGGCAGCACCACCGACAGCCGTCTTGATAACCTCCTTGTAGGCATTTTCCTGGCCTTGAACATGAACAGAAGGGTCCAATGTCGCTGCGCAGAGCCAGAAATTCGCATCATAGCGCGGATCCGCAGGCTGCTTATGGATATGAACACCAGGCACATCGGCCAGCAGTTCCTCATAAAGATTCTGCACATGCTGATGATGCTTGATATGCGAATCGAGAACAGTCATCTGGCCGCGACCGATACCTGCACAAACATTGGACATACGATAGTTGTAGCCGATGGCAGTGTGCTGGTAGTAAGGATAGGCATCACGAGCCTGCGTCGCATACCACATAACTTCATTGGCATCCTCAGCATTGCGACAAATGAGAGCGCCGCCGCCGGAGGTCGTGATCATCTTGTTGCCATTGAACGACAGCACGCCGTACTTGCCGAAAGTTCCGAGAACCTGGCCGTTGAAGCGCGAACCCATGCCCTCTGCGGCATCCTCGACAATCGGAATACCGTATTTGTCGGCAATGGCCATGATCTCGTCAATCTTGTACGGCATACCATAGAGAGCCACCGGGACAATCGCCTTCGGATATTTGCCCGTTTTTTCTTTTCGGTCAATGATTGCCTTCTCAAGAAGCGCAGGATCCATATTCCACGTCTCCGGCTCCGAACCGATAAACACTGGTTTTGCGCCGAGATATGTTATCGGATGAGAAGATGCGCAGAATGTGAAAGACTGTACACAAACCTCGTCACCGGGGCCCACTCCGCAAGCCAAGAGAGCGAGATGAACTGCAGCCGTGCCGGCAGACAAGCATACCACATTCCTGTCAAGCGGCTCAGTTTCATTTGTTTTGCTATTCACAAACGCCTCCAAATCCTTCTCGAAAGCATTCACATTCGGGCCCATCGGCACCACCCAGTTTGTGTCAAACGCTTCTTTGACATATTTCTGTTCCCAGCCCTCTTCTGACATATGCGCCAGACAAAGGTAAATTGTTTTTCTTTCCTCTGCCATAGTATTAATTTACTTTAGAATTCTCAAAATCAATTCCCCACAAAAATACTCCTAAAATTTTAGACATGATACAATTTTCGACATATTTACACCTCTTCCCCCGCAAACTTCACCCTAAAGTGCAGCACAGTCGCAAAGATCATCTCAATATCCTTAACAAACGAATAGTGCCTGTAATAATAGCAGTTAAGCCGCACCTTGTCCGGATAAATTACAGTATCATTGTATTCAGTAGCAATCTCTTGCATTGACCTGGGATCACCCTCAGCCTGCTTCTTAGCCACATACTCTGAAATCATCTCATCTTCGAGTCGATATTTCAATGTCGCCGGACCAGTAATGCCCGGACGAAGCTTCAGCACATCCCTGTCATCACCAACGAGCTTGTCCGCATAACCAGGAACGTCCGGGCGAGGGCCCACGAAAGACATGTTGCCTATCAATACATCCCACAATCCAGGAAGTTCATCCAGTTTATAATGACGCAGAACAGCTCCGAAAGGAGTAATCCTCGAATCACCTGCGACAGAAACCGTCGAACCATTATGCTTGACCGTCATCGTCCTAAACTTATGACAATTAAAGAGTTTGCCATCCTTGCCCACACGTTTCTGCACGAAGAACGCAGGCCCTCCAGGCATCTTCACTTTCACCATAATCGCCACGACCACCAATACCGGCCACAAAACGAGCAAGCCCAACAAGGCCACCACTCTATCAAAAATCCATTTAAGTATCATTACGTCTATCGTATTTTTCTACATTCAATGAGTCTTAAGTTCAGTTTTTAGGAATCTGGTCCTCAGACATATATAACTAAACATATAGACCATGGTCCTTAACGAATCACTTGTCCCGAGCACAATCGTGATCGAACATTGATTGATCCGATTCTTCATAATGCTGTTCCGCAATTACTTCATTCACAATATCTTTCACTTCTTCTTTATCAAAATCATCACCTGACACCCATACCGCACCTGTAGATGCACCTTGGATTTGTGACTTTTGGACATCCTTGGCTAATCCATGCTTCAACAAACTGACACCTAGAGGAGACAGCACGTACTTATCTCCCTCTTGACTATATATTGCCGGCCTCAAGACACCTGTTGAAAACAACAGTTCTGTGTCCCCATTCTCGTCATAATACTCAGTTTCATACAGATGGAGTTGGTCAAGGTCCACGTATGGAATCCTCTGCAGAGCTTCCACTAAACGAAAGAATTCTTCAATTGAAATTCGACCTTTCCCTTTAGCTTTTACAAGATTTGCAAGAATCTTTTGTTTATTGATATTATCTAGCCTATCAATGATAGACAGCATTATATTTCCACTCGAATCATTTGCTGCTTTTTCCAGTTCGTCAAGAAAACTGATACGAGCACTGTCGTTAAAATCATCAAGTTCATATATAAAGGCTGTGAATTTTCGTAGAAATTCAAATGCCTGATATTTGACCACTGAATTTGATACTGACTCTATTTCACTAACTATGAAACTCCCCACACCGGGTAAAAGGTTAGCAAATGAACGCAGTTGATCTCGCCAATCTACATGATTATACCAAG